>OBLK01000043.1_pt1 | contig 55089 bp, 36 predicted proteins | sample 1518871 | NCBI WGS metagenome assembly OBLK01 (sample SAMEA2464837, study PRJEB22497) | soil metagenome | biome: Grassland; feature: Farmland; material: Clay | place: Australia | collected 2013-02-01 | depth 0.8 m
AGGTGGAGGATTTTGACCCGGCCACGGGTGGGGGAAGTTGCGGTGGCCGCCAGGGGCATGGAGCCGCGTGCCCGAAAACACTGTGAACTGCGCCCAGCACTTGGGTTCGCGACACTTCCATCTCCATTCCGATTCATATCTGTAATGGGGGCCGACCCATCCGCATTTCGGACAGATTTGTTCGTTTTGCCAGTTTTCTCCCCAGCGCGCCTTCGCGAAGAACTCCAGAGCACCGTTTTCACCCAGCGCGATGTACTGCAGAAGGTCTGCCTTCTGATACTCCTTCCCGAGGAGATAGCTCTTCTTCACGTAACGTGATGACGAGCTGTTTGGCTGTTCTGTGCTTACCTCAGACATGACCGATCAATTCTCGCCGCTACCTGCAACGCGGTCCGGGACATGGTGCCCAGATTGCGTATCGCGCCGCCTCAAGACTGTACAAATCTACAGCCTCAGCGGAAGCCTGTCCATCCAGTGCCAGAATCACTGAACACTGTATGTCCTTGGATTCCCGGTACCGTAGCGTGTCCTGGGATTTCCCTATCTACGTCAGATACTTATACTGCAATTCTTGCGGCGACTACGGTACGGGTCAGCAGATAGGATGGCCAAGAACGCCAATGCGCTCAGAGTGTGCGTTTCCGTGTCAGTGACACGTGCACTCATCGTTGCTGCGAAGCCTGAATCAAATGACCGGACAGTGGCAGGCTCGAAATGGTGCCGAGCGGCCGCTGCAATCGAACACTGGCCAATGCACAGCTGGCCCGCAGCCAACTTGGCGGATGGCAAAATCGGAAGTTCATACATAAGGGACTGAGGAGCAGCGCATGGCTACAGCCAAGCGGGACTACATTCGCTTCTTGCGCTGGCTGCACGCGTCGCAGCCTGCCGCTCCTGAAAATGTTAGGCGATTTGCAAATATGGTTCTAGGCGACTTTGACGCTGTCGCTGAAACCGCCCCACAGCGATCCGCTCGGTCGGTTCACTTGGCATTCCTCGCTCGTAGGGCCTTGGATACGACAAGCTCAGATATACCCGACGATCAGGGTGATGAGAAAATGGAAGCATGGCCCTGGACGCGACTACGCAGCTTGGCGTTGGGGCCGTTCCGGGGGTTTGTGCGTGAGGAGACCTTTAGTCTGCAGCGCAGGGTTATCCTCTTCTACGGGCCTAACGGTGCGGGCAAGTCGAGCATTTGCGAGGCGATCGAACGCGCTATGCTGGGGTCGGTCGAGGAGGCAGGCTTAAAACGCCTCGACGAAGCTGTGTATCTGCGTAACATCCATGCTGGCCACTTTGTAGAGCCTCGGCTCATGGCAACGGGAGCGGATGGCCGCGAGACACCCGTCCGCAGTAACGCAGACCTATTTCGTTTCTGTTTCATTGAGAAGAATCGGATAGACTCGTTTTCGCGAATTGCACAGCGTCCGCAGGGTCAACGGGCTGAGCTGATCGCCACACTATTTGGCATGGAACAGTTCAATGATTTCTGCAACCGCTTTAACGATCAGATCACCCCTGCGTTAGTCATCGATCCTAGCAAACAGAACAACCTACGCTTGAAGCAGGAATCTCTCGAACGGGACCGCATTACCGTGAGTAGCGAAGCTGAGGCATTGGCTCAACACGATACGGAAAATGAGGCCTATGCCGTAGCGATTCGACCCGAGATGACCTTCTCGCTCCTGAAGGAGTTCATCGGCTCAAAAGAAGCGCCAGGCCGAATAGCAGAACTGGACGAACTGATCAACGCATTGCCCCGATCGGTGATCGGAGTAACCCGTGCCAGCCTTATCACAGCTTTCGAGCGCACCAAGGCTGCGGCGGCGGTACTGTCCGCCACCAATCGCGAACTGCAGCTTCGTGCAAGCCAGGTTTCGTTCCGCGCGCTGTATGGAGCGGTGATAGAGTTGGAGGCGGAGAATGCGGAACGATGCCCCGCGTGCGAAACTCCAGTGGGTCAAGCAGTTCGAAACCCATTCATGAGGGCGCGCGCTGGATTGGATGAACTCCGTGAACTTGTTGAACTTCAAGATCGTCAGACTCAGCAGCGTGATGAGTTTGCCACGGCTTCGACTGAGCTGTACTCCATCCTCTCGAAGCTAGCAAACTTCGTTTTGGACGAAGGCAAGGCTGCCACTGTTGTTGGTAGATTTCTCCAAGCACTTCCCACACGACCGGAAGGCGACGACTTGTGGAAGGCAGTCTGTCTACTGGAAGCCGACCACGCAGACGAGCTGAAGCTTCCCGAGGAACTCCTCGCTGTGGCCGATCGTGTCTCTGCGGCTGACCAGTCCGTCAGAGCTCAGCTCGAACATCGAGCCGACCTGATCGTCGAGCGCCAGGACCTGCTTGCATATCAGCGTCATATCGATCAGAGGGATCAGGCTCGCCAGCGGATCGTCGATGACGCGGCAGCGGCACGCGAGCGTATCGCGGCCTTCGACACAACCAATGCCAACCTCATTGCCGAAGCGGAGCAGGAACGGCTAGACATTCTGCGTGATGCGCCAATCCGCGCCACTTACGATGAGTTCCTCGCCTACCTCCGAAAATTTAGGAACCAGTTGCCCGGGATGTTGATCCAGGGTCTGGGAGACCTGGCACGCGATCTCTATAATGAGTTCAACCGCGACGACCGCGATGAAGACAAATTTGCTGACCTCTACTTACCGCTCACCGGAGAGCAGCGCATCGAAATAACCTTTCGTAGCGCTCCCGACCAGCGTGTCGATGCGCTGCAAGTTCTGAGCGAAGGTCATATCCGATGCCTCGGGCTGGCGATCCTGCTAGCCAAGGCCGCGAGTCTTGATTCGCCACTCTTGGTTTTCGATGACGCTGTAAATGCGATTGACCACGACCATCGTCACGGCATTAAGGAGACTATATTTGCCGGCAACCGCTTTCAGGAAACCCAGATCATTGTTACGTGCCACAGCCCCGAGTTCATTAAGGACGTCAGGAACGCTATCCCACGCGAACGGCGCGGTGATTGTCACGAGTACGCTTTGACTCACCACGACGGCGATCATCATCCGCGCGTGCATCGAGACGTTCCTAGCAGTGCATACATCGACAAGGCCCGCACCGATCTTGGCAGATTCCAGCTGCGCGACGCTCTCGCGAATTCCAGGCGCGCTCTAGAGAGGCTATTGAACAAGGCCTGGAAGTGGCTCGCGTCGTACGAAGTAGGTGATCTTAGGCTAACGATGCATGGTCCGCGCTCGCCGATCAATACACGGGATTTGTGCGATGCGATACGTATTAAGCTTCGCGATGCCACCGCTTTCGACCACGTCAGCAAGGTCCCTCTACGCGAAGCGTTAGATGAAATCCTCAGTGCCTCGAACCTCACTTGGAAATATTTAAACGGGGGTACACATGAGGAGGAGAATCGGGACGAGTTCGATCGAATCGAAGTGGAACTCGTCGTGTCCCGTCTGGAACGCATCGACGCCCTGGATTTGCGCACTTTCAGGTGAGCGCCTGGCAGAAGTGGAATTTGCAGCTGTGGAGTACGGACTTCGTGATAATGGGTATGTCGACGGGCGTTGACCGTCGGCTATCTTTGTTCGCTACAATCAGGACATGGATCGAGCGGCTGTTTGTCTGCTTGCGGCCAAAAGCAGACGACGGCGACATGCGGTACGCTTCCCAGAAGCGGACGTTCGCGGGGCTTTCTACCGGATGCGGTTGGTTTGAGGAACGCATATGAAAATGGGAAAGCGCGGCTACGCGTTGCTAGCACTGCTTGTGTCTCTGACGTGTGCCGCCGGCAATCAGAAAGACGGGGCATTGCTCTTGAGTCGCGCGGCTCAGTGCCTGGCAGCCAAGTCGTTTCTCCCCCGTTCAAAGGCAACGACGCTGTCTTTCGGTTACTTCCTTGACACCAACTCCTGGCCCGGTCAGCGGGTGCTTTACATTGTGAATTACCCAAATGCTTCGCAGAGAGGTGGGTTCGCATACACGCTGTTTCTGGGTCAACGCGACGGGAAGCAGGTGTTCAATATCCAAAACAACGCGAGTTTTCTCCTTTCCAAGGGTGGGTACGACGGCATTTCTTTCGTAGATCCCCCGCTTTGGGGTATTTGGAGACAGCGACACCTAGCGCTGGCTATTAGAAAAATAGAAAGACGGCCGCGTACGACAATTTCTGTTCATGAGCTAAGTCGAGTTGATTTTTCGTTCATTTGCCAAGCGTATACTGACCAGTAGTGAATGAGAGTCGCGGTGGTTGTCGAGAATGTGCCATAGAGTTGCGCTATCGGTAGGGAGCCTGCCGTCCGGGGCAATTGGGCACGCTTCGGCCACGACCGGTCAGTCGATAAGGGCGCGAGGTTTCCGAAAAGCGGTCAATCACCGGGCGCTCGACATCGTGAACGCTTCCGCACTTATCTCGATTACATCGCCAGATTGCATCTCGATCTTCAGGACTGATGTTCCGGTAGGCGAGACCATTTCGGCTGTTGAGTTTACGGAGTCGCTCTGACCCCAATCCAATCGTCGCGGGATATGTAGCGCACTCACGCCCTCGGCAACCAGGACTCGCGATCCCATTCCATCCAGAAACTCTGCTGCAACTCGCCCTGCATCCCAGTCGAATCGAATATTCAACAGAGTCCAATCGTGCATGTTGTCTTTCATGAACACGCCTTGATCACGAAGGGGTAAGAAAATGTGGGGGACTCAGCGCATTCGGTTATCCCAGGCAGCCGTGTGAAGCGGGGAATGACTCTGGGGCTATCTACTCGGATAGAATACCAACGCGCAGCCGTCATTCATCGCCGCCTCATAAAAGCCTGAGAAACCGCGGTACAAGTCTGTGTTAAGCACTTCCACATCGAGCTTTCCGCACCCGAAGAACTCAAGGTCGACAAAGCCGTGGCGCCGGCTCTCAAGCTCCGCGTCGGAATATTGTTCCTGCGCAGTCTCCTGACGCAAAAAGAGCAGACAGTCGTGGATTGCACCTGGCGCCGGATGGTGCCACTCATATTCCGATGGTCCCGAATATCGACCTCGGAGCCGATAGAGCATCACAACGGCCATTGCGCTCTGAACAGCAGCAGGTGGTGCAGCTTGTCCGTCGGTAGTCGTCTCGTGAGATGATCCCTCGGCGCTCGTACTTTTGGCGGTACTGGAGTCGTCATCGCTGATTATACTTTCAAAGTCGATCGCTACCGCTCATCTGTGCGGAAGATGATGCGGACAACTTCAGTCGAGATTGGACAATCAGTGCATCGTATCCGGATTCCAGTTCAACACGGATTAGCGGATCGTCGGTCAGTTCGTCCACGCTGACTACCGAACCGGAGTCACCTGCGTGCTCGCCCGCGATGACCTGCACATGGTCGTTGTGACGGAGGCGGACGCCCGGGAGCGGCTTACCAGCCAGAAATGCGTTGCACTGGTCTAATGAAGGTTTCATCCAGCCATTCTCCGGTCTCGACCATTGATTTTGCCTGCCAGAGAGCGGACAGTCACGAGCGTCTCCAAAGGGTCGAAACCGGAAGTTCACCCTGCGCGGCGCTTGGCTGTGCGCCATCCCGGGGGAATGCTAAGTTTCCGCTAGAGCTGCTGGCGGGCTTATCTGTCTCCGTAATACCAGCGTGGACGAATAAAGCTACCTTATGACCTGGCCGAGAAAGTCGCTCATAGGTCCGCAGCGGATGGGTGGAAAGTTGCGCGCACTCGGAGGTGGATGGGCTGAAAAGTCTTGTATACCTGACTTTCTGGTTTATCGAGAGCTCTTATCCAGCAATAGCCGCATTTTTTTCTGGTAATTCTCTAACGGATGTCGGTTTTGGTGATTTCTCTAAGTAATGCCGGCGTGGACGCAAAAAAAATGGGCCCCCGAAGGGGCCCATCGCTATCAAAGCGAAAGAGAAGTCCTAGTCCTACTGCATGTCGTACGTGAAGCCGATCGTCATGAACCGGCCGATCGCCCCAGCCTCGTGCAGGGAGGGGTCATACGGATAGAACAGACTCCCGCCGCCGTAGGTCTGCACGTCGATCGGCGGCTGCTTGTTGAACAGGTTCCTCACCGAGGCATGCATCGACAAGCTGCCGTTGATCTGATACTTCGCGTAGAGGTTCGTCACCAGGAAGTACCCGACGGTGCAGAACTGCTTCTGGTTCGGGGCCACCGTGCCGCCCGGGAAGTTGCCGTTGTACGCGAGCGCGTCGGCACAGGTGGGAATGCCCGAGGACGGATCGGTGATGCTGAAGTGTCCGATGAAGTTCACACTGGGGGTGAGCGTCCACCGACCCTTCATCCAGCTCAACCGCACGTTGAAGCGATCCTTCGGGTTGCCGGTGTCGCCCGACACGCCCGACGGGCCGTGCGTGCCCGCGAGCTCGAAGGTCCCGACGCCGCCGAACGTGAGCTGGTAGGTGATCTCATGCGTCCATTGCGCCTCGCCCGTGAAACGTCCGAAGCGGCCCATGTCCCAATGGTAATGGAGACCCACATCGAACCCGCTCACGTTGGTCGAGGAGGCGTTCAGGTACGGGAAGGCCAGGAACGAGATCGGCCCGGTCGTGGTTCTCTGCTTGATCAGGTCCGCCGTGGTGCATCCGGCGGTGAAGCTGGTCGGGCAGTAGTTGGTGATGATGTTCGGGCCGCGGACGAAGCTGATGGCGCCTGCGAACCGCCCGCCGGCCTCGAACGCCGGGATGATGTCGTTGTTGATCTTGATGTTGTAGTAGTCCACCGAGGCGCTGAACGCCCGGAAGGGCCGCAGGATCAGACCCGCCGTCCAGTTGGTGGAGGTGACGTTCTTCAGGTGCTGGTTCGCCAACAACACGCCGACCAGAGGGAACAAGCACTGGCTCGGATAGTCTCCCGGGCCCGCGACCTTGCCGGTGGGCACGTTGGTCGGACACAGGGCCGGATCCTGATAGGTGCCCGCGCCGAACGACTCACCGGATGACACGCCTTCGGCTATCGACGGCACGCGGAAGCCCTTGCTCCAGGTCCCGCGCACCGTGATCCAGTGCCAGGGAGTGTACTTGAGGCCGATCTTCGGCGTCGTGTCCGAGCCGAAGCCCTTGTAGTTGTCGTAGCGGCCCTCGGCCTGGATCTGCATGTGCTTGATCGGGCTGAGCTGCAGCTCGGCGAAGACCGCCCGGTCGTACTGGTTTCCGCTCGCGTAGGTGGAGTCGCCGATCTGCACGCCGCTGGCGACGCTCGCCGGGGCCGTCACGTTGTGCCCCTCCTTGATCCACTGCACACCGAGAGCCAGACTCGCCGGCCCGCCCGGAAGCCGGAACAGCTTGTGCGTGGCGTGGACGTCGACCAGATCCATGTTGCTGGTATTTCTCGACTCCGCCTTGGGCGCGAACAGTTGCGTGGCGCCGGTGCTGCCGAGAATGTAGCCGTTGTTCAGCGCGTTCTGCACCGCCGTGGCAGAAATGTTGCCGTACTGGTCAAAGCCCTGAACGGCATACATCGCGCCGACCGTGCCCTTGATGTGCCAGCCGGCGGCCGTGCCGGTGAGCGAAGCCAGCAACCGATAGGTGTTGGTGTTGACCTCGGTCTTGCCCAATCCGAGCTCGCTGAAGTTATACACGAGCGCGTCGCCGGCATACTGGGCGGGAACGCCCGGGTAGCCTGCCGGGAGAGTGATCGGAGGATAAATGACCGTATGGGGCGCATGGTAAGCGTCAAAGGCGATGTTTTCGATTCCGGGCGGGTAGCCCGTGCCCGGGTAGACATTGCTCGGGAAGCCCACCTGCTCCGACTTGCTGTCGAACCAGGACGCCTGTATGCCGAGCTGCCAGCCGGCGTTCAGCTCCTTGGTGAACTTACCCAGCAGGTCGATGCTGGTGCCCGACGGGCGGATCTGCGAGCCGGGGGGAAGGTACGAACACTTGTTCTGCGCCTGGGCGGCCGCATCGCAGCCCGGCAGGTAATAGTCGATGTTTCCGGTCGTCTGGTTCACCAGGTAGCCGGTGAGCGTGTCCGGATACGTGACCCCGTTGGCTTGGGCGATGGCGGCGCCCGGCGTGTTATTGAACCCGCCCCAGGGCGTGAAGTTGATGTTGGTCCAGTTTCCGCTACGGTTCTTCGCCAGGATCTGGTCCTGATGTTGGAAGTCCCCGGAGATGTACCAGTTGTACCCGTCGGTGGCCAGATCGCCCTGACCGCCGATGAAGCCGATGTGCTCCGTGGTGCCGTCCCAGTGCGAGGAGGTTCCGGTGGAACCCGTGACCTGGAAGCCCTGGTACTGCTTGCGCAGGATGACGTTCACCACGCCGGCGATGGCATCGGAGCCGTACAGCGCCGAGCCGCCGTCCTTCAGCACCTGCATCTGCTTGACGGCCGTGAAGGGGATGGCCGACAGGTCGACGAAGTTGCGCTCATTGTCGTCCAACAGCGGATAGGGCACGGTGCGCTCGCCGTCGATGAGCACCAGGGTGTCGCCCACCGCCAGACCGCGCAGAGCGACGCCGGAGGCTCCGGAGGCGAAAGCGAAGCTGAACGACTGGCTCAGCGTGCCCTGGCCGTTCGCCGAAATGTTGCGCAACACGTCCGAAATGTTCGTGTAGCCGGACTGCACGAGCTGCGCCTTGCTGATGATCTGCACGGGGCTCGGAGTCACCACGCTGGTCGTGCTGATCAGAGAGCCGGTGACCACGATGGTCTGCAGCGCCGCCGGCTGACCATTCTGGCTGGCCGGAGCGGGCGTCGTCTGCGGCTGCGGCTTCGGCGTCGGCGCCGGCTTCGCCTGCGCTGCCAGAGCGCCCGCCCCGATGACGGCGATCGCACCGACTGCGAGCGCGCGCCTGACGGCATGTCTCACACTGTGATTTACGGTCATGAAAATACTCCGCGGCGTCCCCTGGGGTCGCCTTACGTGAACGGTTGTTGTTGTCCCAAGGCTGTTGGGCATCAATCCCTGTTTCAGTTCTGTTCCGCCCGAGGCGAAGGCTTCGCCTGGGGGATCATGTGGCGGAGAATATACGCGCGGAAGTGAATGTGTAAAGTTTTGATCATGCGGCCCGTCGCTGACCGGCCACGTCCCGTCGCGCCCAGCGCATTGATCCAGATGATTTTTTTTAACTTGCGGCCCCGGCTCCGCCTATTGTGGCGCAGACGCAACAAACGCGATCCCACTCTGTTGCGTCCAAGCACTACCGGGTTTTCAGATCACGGTCATTGTCCTGGCGGCTCGGGGCTCCAGCGAACCCGAGACCCGATGTCCAGCCCGAGTTTCTTCGCCTCCCCGCCGCGGATCTCGATCACCGCCTCCACCGGCTCGCCGGAGCTGAGTATCGCGAGCGAGAACGGCTTTGCGTCGGCGGTGATCTTCTCGATCCGCCCGTCGGGTGCGACGAATAACATGTCGAGCGGAATGTAAGTGTTCTTCATCCAGAACTGAGCGACCTGCGGAGGCTTCACCGGGAAAATCATCGCCTCATCGGCCGGCAGGTCGCGCACGAACATCAGCCCCTGCGCCTGACGTGCCGGCGTATCGGCGACCCACGCCCGGAAGCGATCCAGGCGGCCGGCGGCGGAAATCGTCAGCGTCGCGCGCGGGAAATGCGCCAGGTTCTCGATGCGCATCGATTGCGCGAGCCCCATCGCGGGCCCGAGTGCAGCCGCGAGCAGCACCGCCACCGCAAGCATCGGGAAAAATCCGCTCATCCTCCGCACCCGTGTCATGGTGCCCCCTCGTTCTGGAATGATTCTCGGATGCGCGCGTAGTGTACCCGGAGCGCGCCGGCCTGCACGACCCTCCGGCCGCCTCGCGCGGACCGCGCGTGAGATTGCCGGATGAAAATGCCGGACCAGATCAGCACTTCCCGCGCGTCGAGCGGCTAAACTTCGCGCCTGATTCGACTGCCGCTCCAGGTCCATGCGCAACGCACTGCTCGAGATCATCCCGGTCGCTCCCGAAGCCATTTCGCGCCTGCGGCAGCTCGCCAGCAACCTCTTTTTCAGCTGGCACCGGCCCATCCGCGCCCTGTTCGAGGATCTGGACCCCGAGCTGTGGAACCAATGCGGGGGCAATCCCCGGCTGATGCTGCGCAGCATCCCCCAGGCGGCACTCGATCGGGCGGCACAGGATCCGCCCTACCTGGCCCGCTACCACCAGGCCCTCGCGCTGCTCGACGGCTACCTCGGTGCGCAACCGGCAAGCGACGAGCCCCTGACGGCTTATTTCTGCGCCGAGTACGGCTTCCACGAGAGCTTCCCGATCTACTCCGGCGGGCTCGGCGTCCTGGCGGGCGATTACTGCAAGGCCGCAAGCGATGCCGGCGCGCCTTTCGTCGCGGTGGGATTGCTCTACGAGCAGGGCTATTTCACCCAGACGGTGGACGACGACGGGGTCCAGCAGGCCGAGTACCGGGCGCACGATCCGCGCGATCTGCCCGTGGAGCCCGTGCGCCGCGACGGCGGCGAATGGGTCAAGGTCGACGTGCGCATCGCCGGGCGAGACGTGGTGGCACGCATCTGGAAGGCTCAGGCCGGCAGAATCTCCGTATACCTGCTCGACACCAACACGCCCGAGAACGCCCCTTCCGACCGCGACATCACCCGCCGGCTCTACGGCGGCGACGAGGCGACCCGCATCCGCCAGGAGATGATCCTCGGCATAGGCGGGGTGCGCGCGCTGCGCGTGCTCGGCTTGTCGCCCTCGGTCTGGCACCTCAACGAGGGACACGCCTCCTTCCTCATCCTGGAGCTGCTGCGCGAGCACGTGGCCAGGGGTCTGCCGTTCGATGCGGCGCTCGAAGCCACCGCCTCGGCCTGCGTGTTCACCACCCACACCCCGGTCGCCGCCGGCCACGACACCTTCGGCCACGGCCTGATCCTCGATCACTTCCACGACTTCATCCGGCAGCTCGACCTGCCGGTCGAGCGCTTCCTCGACCTGGGGCATGCGCCCTCGGCGCCGGGCTATTTCAACATGACCCATCTGGCGCTGAATGGCGCGCGGCACATCAACGGCGTCAGCCGCATCCATGGCGGGGTCTCCCAGCGACTCTGCTCCCACCGCTGGCCCGAGCTGCGCCCCGAGGACAATCCCGTCGGCTTCGTCACCAACGGCGTGCATCTGCCCACTTTCCTGCACAAGCTCTGGGGGGAATTCTTCGCGCGCGAGCTCGGCGAGGGGTGGCGCGCCCGCCAGAACGACACCGGGTTCTGGGAGAAGCTGCACGAGGTGCCCGACGAGCGCTTCTGGGCGACCGCGCAGTCGGTGAAATCGCGCATGCTCCAGGCGGTCGGCGACCGGGTGCGGCGCGAATACACGCGCAAGGGCTCGAGCCTGGCGCAGCTTCGCCACGTCACCCGCTTTCTCGATCCCGCCAGGCCCGATGTGCTCACCATCGGCTTCGCGCGCCGCTTCGCCACCTACAAGCGCGCAACTCTCCTGCTGCGCGACCGGGCGCGCCTGGCACGGCTGCTGAAGAATCCCGACCGGCCGGTGGTGCTGCTGTTCGCCGGCAAGGCGCATCCGGCGGACGAGCCGGGCAAGCAGGTGCTGCGCGAGATCCGCCAGCTCATGACCTCGCCGGAGTTCATCGGCCGGATCGTCTTTCTCGAGGACTACGACCTGCAGCTCGCCCGCTCGCTGGTCTCGGGCGTGGACGTGTGGCTCAACAATCCGATCTATCCGCTGGAGGCGAGCGGCACCTCGGGGATGAAGGCCGCCATCAACGGACGGCTCAACCTGAGCATCCTCGACGGCTGGTGGGCCGAGGGCTGCATGCAGGACAACGGCTGGGGCATCCCGCCGGCGCGCGTGCAGGATCCGGAGCGGCGCGACGCGCTGGAGTCGGCGCTGATCCTGGACACGCTCGAGGAGGAAGTGATACCCCTCTATTACGAGCGCGGCGAGCAAGGCTATTCGCGCGAGTGGATCATGCGCGCCAAGCGCGCCATGAGCACCGTCATCCCGCGCTTCAACATGCAGCGGATGCTTCAGGACTATTCCCGCAATCTGTACCGGACCGCGGCCGGGCAGTACCGCCGGCTCGCGCAGGAGGATTTCGCCGGCGCGCGCCTGCTCGCGGAGTGGAAGCAGCGTGTCCGCCAGGCCTGGAGCCGGGTCAGCCTGCGGATGCTCACCGACACCCCGGCCGAGCTGAGCCGCGGACAGTGGCTGCGCCTGCGGGTCGCGGTCAACCTCAACGGCCTGCAGCCCCGGGATGTGCGCGTCGAGTTCGTGGCCCGCCGGCTGCTGCCCGCGGCCCGCCTCGAGGCGCCGCCGCTGTGCTCCTATGGAAAAAGCGAGCGCGAGGGCGTGTGGAAGGCGGTATTCGATCCCACCGGCGAATGGGAGGGCGACGGGGAGGCGGTCTTTGCGCTCGACGCCGAGCCGCCGGGCTGCGGCCAGTTCGCGACCGAGGTGCGCGTTCATCCCTGGCACGAGCTGCTCACGCACGGGCACGGCCTGGGTCTCATGAAATGGCTTTGAGGCCGAGACTTCGGGACTGATACGATAGGGCACGGACCAGCGAGCCTCGGGGCCCCTAATGCGACAACCTGCGCGCGCCTCTTCCGGGCGGTATGTCAGCCGCCTGACCGGCGGCACCCTGGCCGTGATCATGGCCGGCGGGCGCGGAGAGCGGCTGAAGGACCTCACGGCCAACCGCTGCAAGCCGGCAACGCCTTTCGGCGGCAAGTTCCGCATCATCGACTTCGTGCTCTCCAACTGCATCAATTCCGGCATCCGCCAGATTTCCATCCTCACCCAGTACAAGGCGCAATCGCTCATCGCGCACGCCCAGCGCGGCTGGAGTTACCTGAGGGGCGAGTTCGGCGAGTTCGTGGAGGTCGTCCCCGCCCAGCAGCAGCGCGGCCCCGAGTGGTACCGCGGCACGGCGGACGCGGTCCACCAGAACATCGAGCTCATCCTCTCGCACCGGCCCAAGCACGTGCTGGTGCTCGCCGGCGATCACATCTACAAGATGGACTACGGCCCGATGATCGCCTACCACGTGGAAAAGGGCGCGGATGTCACCGTGGGGGTGGTCGAGGTACCGGCGAGCCAATCGCGGCACTTCGGCGTGCTCACCGCCACGGAATGGAATCGGGTGACGAAGTTCTCCGAAAAGCCGGCCGTTCCCGACACTTTGCCCGGCAAGCCCGACGCCATACTCGCCTCGATGGGCATCTATGTCTTCAACACACGCCTGCTGGAGGTGATGCTGAACGAGGATGCGGAAAATTCCGGCTCTTCGCACGATTTCGGCAAGGACATCCTGCCGAAGGCGATCGCCGGCACGCTGCAGGTGTTCGCGTATCCCTTCCAGGACGTCAAGACCCGGGCGCAGAGCTACTGGCGCGACGTCGGCACGCTGGATGCCTATTACGAAGCCAACCTGGAGCTGGTGCACGTCGCGCCCGAGCTCAACATCTACGACGAGGACTGGCCCATCTGGACCTATCAGGTGCAGCAGCCCCCGGCCAAGTTCATCCTCGACGAGGACGGCCGGCGGGGCCAGGCGATCAATTCCATGGTCTCCGGTGGCTGCATCATCTCCGGCGCCCACGTCAGCCAGTCGCTGTTGTTCTCCAACGTGAGGGTGGAGGAGCGCAGCACCATCGAGCATGCCGTTATCCTGCCCAACGTGCACATCGGGGCCGGCTGCCACATCCGCGGCGCCATCATCGACGACGGCAGCGACATCCCGGACGGCATGAGCATCGGCGTCGATCGCGAAGCCGACGCCAAACGTTTCCTCGTCACCGAGAAAGGCGTCGTGCTGGTGACCTCCGAGATGCTGCACCGCCTCGCGCCGTGAGTTACCCATGACATCCGCCGCGCCTCTGCCGGTCGTTCTTCTGTGGCACATGCACCAGCCGCAGTACCAGGATGCGCTCACCGGCCAGTACGTGCTGCCGTGGACCTACCTGCACGCGATCAAGGACTACACGGACATGGCCGCGCACCTGGAGGCCAACCCCGACGCACGCGCGGTCTTCAACTTCACGCCGGTGCTGCTCGAGCAGATCGAGTCGCTGGCGCAGGCCGTCATCGAGCACTTGCGCTCGGGCAGCGCGCTGCCGGACCCCGTGCTCGCGCTCCTCGGGCCCGATCCGGTGCCGGACGGGCCGGCCGCGCGGCTCGCGAGCCTGCGTGCCTGCCTGCGCGCGCAGCGCAAGCAGATGATCGAGCGCTTCGGCCCCTATCTCGAGCTCGCATCGATCGCCGAGACGCTCGCCACGACCGAGCGGGTGAGCTATGCCTCCGACCAGTTCATCCACGACCTCGCCGTCTGGTACCACCTCGCCTGGCTCGGGGAGACCGTGCGCCGCACCGATTCGCTGGTCAGCCGCCTGACCGAGCAGGGCCGCGGCTTCACGGCCGAGCAGCGCCGCGAGCTGCTCGCCCTGATCGGCAATCAGCTTTCCTCCATCGTGCCGCGCTACCGGCGCTTGAGCGAGGGCGGACAGTGCGAACTGTCGGTCACCCCCTACGGTCATCCCATCGTGCCGCTGCTGCTCGACTTCCAGTCGGCGCGGGAAGCCATGCCCAACCTGCCGCTGCCGCACTATGCCGCCTACCCCGGCGGCGCCGAGCGTGCCGACTGGCACGTGCGCGAGGGGTTGCGCCTGTTCACCCGGACCTTCGGTGTGCAGCCTGCCGGCTGCTGGCCGTCCGAGGGGGCCATCAGCCGCGCAACGCTCGATGTGCTCGACCGCTCCGGGTTCAAATGGGCGGCCAGCAGTGCCAACGTGCTGCACGGCTCGCTGCAGCGCGGCGGCGCTCCGGCCGGCCATGCCGCCCGCGACCCGCAGGCGTTCAACCGCCCCTACCGCCTGGCGGACACCTCGCTGATGCAGTTCTTCCGTGAAGACACGTTGTCCGACCTGATCGGCTTCACCTATGCCACCTGGCACGGCGATGACGCCGCGCACAACCTCGTCGAAGCGCTGGCGCAGCTTGCCCGCCAGTACGCGAACTCCCCCGGCCACGTGGTGCTGATCGCCCTCGACGGGGAAAACGCCTGGGAACATTATCCGTTCAACGGCTATTACTTCCTGCGCGCGCTGTACTCGCTCCTCGCGGCTCACCCGCTCCTGGAGCTGACGACCCTCGGAGAGTGTGTGAGCCGGAACCTCAAGCCCGCGACTCTGCCGCAGGTGATGACCGGAAGCTGGGTTCACGGAACGCTCACGACCTGGATGGGCGATGCGTCGAAGAATCGCGCATGGGAATTGCTGTGCGAGGCCAAGCTCGCCTTCGATGCGGCCGTACCCGGCCTCGACCCGGCGCGCCGGCTGGCCGCCGAGCGGCAACTGGCCTTGTGCGAGAGCTCCGACTGGTTCTGGTGGTTCGGCGACTACAACCCCGCGGAGGCGGTCAGCCAGTTCGACGCGCTGTACCGGCGCCAGCTCTCGCGCCTGTACGATCGGCTCGGCAGGCCCGCACCCGAGAGCCTCGCGCAGCCGATCGCCACCGGCCGGGGCAGTCCCGAGCACGGCGGCGTCATGCGCCGCTCCTATGCCAGTTGACCGGACCCACCGATGAGGCGACTGCGCTTTCTGCCGCTGCTTTGGGGCCTGGCCGCGCTTGGCGGCTGCGCCTTGTTCGTCTCCAGGCTGACTCCTCCCCGGCTGTCCATCGTCAACGTGCGGGTGCGGCGCGCCGATTTCTGGCAACAGCGCCTGCGGGTGCGCGTGCGGGTGCGCAATCCCAACGATCTGGGTCTTGCCGTAAGGTCGGTGAGCTACGTGCTCGACATCGACGGGCAGCGCATTGCCACCGGGATTTGCGCCGAAGGCTTCACGGTGCCGGCCCACGGCACGGCGGAATTCGACACGCAGGTCACCGCCAACGTGGCCGGCGCCCTGCTCACCGTCCTGGTCCAAGGCCGCAGGCGCCCGGTTCACTATCGCCTCACCGGCCGGGTGGAGCTCGCTCACGGGTGGCTGCGCTCGCTGCCGTTCGACGAGCGCGGCACGTTCACGCTGCAGTAGCCGCCGGTCGATCCTCCCCGGCCCCCGGCCGGTCTCAGTCTTCCTCCGACCGTGGGCGGAACGCCTGCACCAGCTCCTGCTGGCGGCGCGCCGGCACCGGATCGTAGTGGCTGAGCGCCATGACGTAGCTCCCCCGGCCGCCGGTGAGCGCTTTGAGACGCGATTGATAGTCGGTGATCTCCGACAGCGGCACCAGCGCCGAGACCGTGGCGAGTTGGCCCGGGAGCGTCTGGTTGCCGTTGATGCGGGCGCGCTTGGTGGCCAGATCGCCGGTGATATCGCCTATGGCGCTCGCCGGGGCGGTGATCGTGAGATGCACGACGGGCTCGAGCACGATGGGCCTGGCCTTGTGGATGGCATCCAGGAACGCCTTGCGGCCGGCCGACACGAAGGCGACTTCCTTCGAGTCCACCGGATGATGCTTGCCGTCATACACCGTGACACGGATATCCTGCAGCGGGAAACCCGCCAGCGCGCCCTCGGAAAGCACCTGCCGCACTCCCTTCTCCACCGCCGGGATGAACTGGCCCGGGATGGACCCGCCCACCACCTCGTCCACGAACTCGAAGCCCGCGCCGCGCTCGAGCGCCTCGATGCGCAGGAATACCTCGCCGAACTGGCCCGCCCCGCCCGTCTGTTTCTTGTGGCGGCTGTGGCCGTCCGCGCCGCGGGTCACCGTCTCGCGGTAGGGGATGCTGGGCGGATGAGTCTCGACCTGTACGCCGTAGCGCTGACTCATGCGCTCGAGCAGCACCCGCAGGTGCAGCTCGCCGGTCCCGTAGAGCACCGTTTCGTTGACCGTCGGATGCTGCTCGATCCTCACGCAGGGATCTTCCGCGGTCAGCTTGTGCAGCGTGTCGGCCAGGCGCTGCTCGTCTCCGCGGCGCTGCGGCTCGATGGCCAGTCCCAACATCGGGGGAGGCACGGCGACGGGCTTCAGGTGATACTGATCCTCGTCGTGGGAGTCGTGCAGCACCGCGTCGCGATGCAATTCCTCCACCTTGGCGATGGCGCAGATGTCACCGGGTCCGGCCTCCGGGATCTCCACGGTGTCCTTGCCGAACAGGCGATAGAGGTGGGCGACCTTGAAAGGCTTGCGCGCATCGCCGACGAATAGCTGCGATCCCGTGCGCACCGTACCCTGATGCACGCGCACCGCTCCGAGCTTTCCGACGTACGGGTCGATGGTGATCTTGAAGACATGCGCCACGACGTGCTTCCCGGGATCGGGCGAGACCTCCACCCGGCGCGCCGCCGCCCCCTCGCCCCTGAGAAAGGGCGGCGGGTTGCCTTCCGCCGGGTTCGGCATCAGCCGCGTGAAGATCTCGAGCAGTTCGGCCACGCCGGCTTCGGTTTCGGCCGAGGTGAAGCATACGGGCACCAAGTGCCCTTCGCGCAAGGCCTGCTCGAACGGCGCGTGCAGTTGCTCGGGCGTCAAAGCCTCGCCCTGCTCCAGGTAGAGGGCCATGAGCCGCTCGTCGAGCTCGACGACCTGATCGACGATGTGCGTGTGCGCCGCCTCCACCGTGGAAAAATCCGCCGGCGCACCGCCCGGCCGAAAAAAACAGTCGGCCACCGTCTCGCCGTCGCCGCACGGCAGGTTGATCGGCAGGCACTCCGGGCCGAACTGCTCGCGCAACCGCTCGAGCATTTCGGCGCTCCTGGCATCGCGGCTGTCGATCTTGTTGACGACGAGCAGGCGGCCGAGGCCGCGGTCGCGCGCGAAATCCATCACCCGCTGGGTGACGGTGTCCGGTCCGCTCACGGCGCTGACGACCACGGCGACCGCCTCCACGGCCTCCAGCACCGAGAGCGTGCGGCCGAGAAAATCGGGATAACCGGGGGTGTCGATCAGATGGATGAGGACGGACTCGTGCTCGAAGGTCGCGATGGCCGGATCCAGGGAGTGGCGCAAGGCGCGTTCCTGAGGATCGAAGTCCGAGACCGTGGTGCCGCGCTCCAGACTGCCCTTGCCGCGGATCGCCCCTGCCCGCAACAACAGGCTTTCGGCGAGCAGCGTCTTGCCCGCGCCGGCCGCACCGGCAAGCGCGAGGTTTCGGATGTTCGAGTGGTCCATCGCATCTCCCACCGCACCGACAGCTATGCGTCCAGGGTACTCCGGCGAATCTGCGCCGGCAAAACCCGGACTGCGTCCCTGGTGGCCCTCGAGTATCAGGGCGCGGAGAGCTCTAGAACCAGTCCAGCCTGATTGATCGTGGTGAGCAGCACCGGCCGGCGCCAGACGCGCTGGAGGTAGTCGAGCACCTTGCGGCTGCGCTCCAGATCCAGACCGCGGCCGTCGAGCGTGTGATCGTGCTCCAGCTCCAGCGTGCCGTCGGCGCGGATGTGGTGCGCCATCACCGTGGGCGCGCCGAAATTGTACTTGGGCGCGAGTATCGCCTCGTGCAGCGCATTCAAATCCGGATCCAGCACCCTGATCTGTCCGTCGCGAGCGCTGTAGCGGAACAACTCCAGCTCGTCGGCCAGCTCGCGTGTCAGGTGATTGCGGATGAAGGCGAAGTCGTCATCCTGCGCCCGGATGGCGAGCGCCTCGTCCATACCTTTTTCCTCGATGATTTTCTCCCACATCGAAAACCCGAGGTGGTACGGATTGAGGCCGAGGGCGACCTGGCTGTCGGCGGCCACCGGCCGGACCACGTCCGAGTGGCACTTCACGGCATCCACGTAGGCCTGTTGCGGGATGAAATCCGCCTCGCGCAGCAGGCGCGCATGCCAGTACGAGGCCCAGCCCTCGTTCATGATCTGGGTGGCGAACACCGGATAGAAGTAAAACGACTCCTCGCGCACGGCCAGGAAGATGTCCCGCTCCCAACTTTCCAATTCGGGAGCGTACTCGGCCACGAACCAGAGCAGGTCGCGCTCGGCGTGCGGCGGCACCGGCGCGCGCTTTCTTGCTTCCATGCCGGCTGCCGCGGTGGACGGCTCGAGCGCCGCGAAGCGCTTGCGGAACTGGTCGTCGGCGACGATCTTGACCGTCTCGATATACTGCGGATAGCGCGGCCGGCGCAACTCCTGATCGACGTCGATGTGCTGCTCGAGCGCCAATGCGGCATCCAACACCGTCTCCACCCGTTGCAAACCGTGAGTCTCGATCGCCTGCTGGATCTGGCGCGCGTGGTTGGCCGCATGCTCGACGATGCGTTCGCTCACCTGCGCCTGGCAGCGCTGGAACAGCAGGTTGTTGCGCGAAAAATCGGCGTGTCCCAGCACATGCGCCGTCACGAGAACGTTCTCGGCCAATCCGTTGCCCGAGGCGAGGTAGGCGTGCCCCGGGTTGCCGGGAAAGACCACCTCGAAGAGGCGCGAATGGCCCATGTGCCGCTGGATGAGCTGGTAGATGTAGCGGACGCCGAACGACCAGTGCGGCATGCGAACGGGCAGGCCGTACACGGCGATCTCCATCATGAAGGAGTCCGGCACCGCCTCGAATTCCACCGGATGGAACGACAATCCCGAACGGCTGGCGAGTTCCTCCATGCCCTGCACGTAGTTCTGCCAGGTCGCCTCGTTCATTCGCCCTCCGCCGCGCGGTTTTCCGACGAGAAGAAATGCCGCACGGCGCCCCAGACGTCCTCGAAATCGTTGAGCGCATAGCTGCCCGTCGCCCCGCCCGCGGCCTCGAGCTCGGCGAACAGCCGGCCGGTCTCGGTGTCGAGCTGGCGCGAGAGGCCGGAGGACACCTCCACGTAACCGGTGAAGCAGGCATCGGCCGCGATGGCCGCGAGGCCCTCGCGGGCCTCCGCGGAATCGCTTACCGAGTTGTCTCCGTCGGAGGCATAGAACAGATAGATGTTGCAACTCGCCGGGTTGTAGCGCTCGTGAATGATCTGGCGCACCTGGGAGAAACCGGTGGATGCCACGGTGCCGCCCGAGCCGCTGACCTGGAAGAAATCCGGCTCGGAGAACTCCCATGCGTCGGTGGTGTGGGCCACGAACACGGTCTCGAGCGACCGGTACTCGCGGCGCAAACCCTGCACCGTCCAGAAGAAGAATGTCTTGGCGAGCTTGCGGTCGCGGTCCGACATGCTGCCCGAGACGTCGAGCAGGAAGAACACCACGGCACGCACCGCCGGCTGGCGTCGGCGCGCGAGCTGGCGGTAGCGCAAGTCCTCGTCGGTGAAGCCCGGGATGGCGCCCGGGGCGCCACGGCGCTTCACCAGCTCCTTGAACGATCGGCGCCGGTCGAGCCTCGAGCGGGGACCGCGACGGTCCCAGCCCTCGCGCACCCATTCGGACTCCTCCGAAGGTCCGGCCCGGGCTTTGAGGTTCGGAAGATGCATCTCCTCCCAAAGCCAGTCCACGATATCGTCGATCTTGAGCTCGAGCAGGAGCTGCACCTCACCCTCTTCCCGGCCCCCCCGACCCTTCTCGCCGGGGCCGCCGGCCTGCGCCGGGTCGGTGAAGACATCGCCGGGTTTGACCTTGCCCTGGCCGGCACCTTGGCTTTCCTCCGGCTTGCGCAGGCGAAAGTGATAGTGCTCGAGCATTTTCATCGGCACGCGCACCGTGCGCGCCCCGCCGGTGATCAGATCGCCGCCCGCGACGATCTGCGGCAGATGTTTGCGCACCGAATCCCGCACCTTCTCGTCGTGGCGCAGCCAGTCGCGCGCACCGCGGGAGAACAGGTCATACCACCTGGCGGCATCGAGCGGCTGGGGGTTATCGGTGTGCGTGCTCATGGCGGATCGTCACTCCTGCGCCAGCAATGTCGTGACGTAACTCAGCGCTTCCTTCGCACTATACTCGTCGTAGCCGTACTCGTTGATCAGGCGCTGCTGCACGACCGAGATCTTCTGCCGCGCGTCCTCATCGGGCCGGGCCGCGGAGGTGACCAGCCTCAGCACGTCGCGCCGCTCCTCGAACAGATACTGCTCGATGGCCTCGCGCATGCGGGCGTGGCTCGCGAGCTTGAACTTCTCCCCCGCCTTGAACGCGACCATCGCCTTGCGCACCACTTCCTGGCGGAAGGAAAGCTTGCCGGAATCCGACACCTTGATCTTTTCCTCGACCGAGCGAAGGAAGCGCTCATCGGCGGGCCGGGTCTCGCTGGTGATGGGGTCGGTGACCTGGCGATGGTCGAGCGAGGCCTCGACCTCGTCGAGGTATTTCTCGAGGAGCTGCTGCGCCTCTTCCTCGAACGAGGCGAACATGGCGCGATGCACGTCCTCCTTGACCCAGCGGTTGTAGAACTCCTTGCGCGCCGTGACCAGGTGATCGATCCAGGTCTTCTTCTGCTTGGCCTCCATGCGCGCATCGCTATCGATCGCGTCCTTCAGCGCCAGCAGCAGTTCCATGCTCGTCAGACTGTGGGCGGTACCGCGGGTGATGGCGGTGGATATGGCGTTGATCACGAACCGTGGACTGACGCCGGTCATGCCTTCGTCGGGCGACTCCGAGCGCAACCGCACCGCTTCCGTTTCGGGCGCTCCTTCGATGGCCTCGCCGGCGTACAGGCGCAGCTTCTTGGCGAGATCCAGCCCTTCGCGCTCGGGTTTGCTGAGGCGCGTCAGGATCGCGAACACGGCCGACAGGTTGAGCACGTGGGGGTCGAGGTGCACGTTGCGGAAGGCGGGGGCGCCCGAGACCAGCTTCTGATAGATGCGCGATTCGTCCTTGTACGAGAGCGCGTAGGGCACCTTGATGATCACCATGCGATCGAGCAGCGCCTCGTTTTCCTTTTCCTGGAGGAACTTGTAGAACTCGGCGAGGTTGGTATGGGCCAGCACCGTCTCGTCGAGGTGAATGAGCGGAAAGCGTGAGACCTTGACGTTCTTCTCCTGCGTCAGGGTCAGCAGCAGGTATAGGAACTCCCGCTTCACCTTCAGTATCTCGATCATCTCCAGCAGGCCGCGGCTGGCCGAGTACACCGCCCCGGACCACGACCAGGCGCGCGGGTCGCCCTCGTCGCCGATCTGCGCGACCTTGGCGAGATCCACGGAGCCGACCAGATCCGCGATGTCGGCCGTGGTCGGGTCGTGCGGCGCGTAAGTGCCGATGCCGAAACGCGAGGCCTCCGAGAGGAAGATGCGCTCGACGGGCACGCTCACGAAATCCCCTTCGAACTCGCGCTCGACATAATCGCGCGCCCAGGGGGATAGCTCGCCGTGAACGGCCACGCCGTAGCGCTCGCGGAATTCGGCCCGCAGGCTGGCCGGAATCAGGTTCAGCGGATTCTCGTGCAGCGGCGAGCCCTTGATGGCGTAGAGCGCGCCCTCCTCGGTGCGGCTGTACTCCTCGAGGCCGCGCTTCAGCAGAATGGCGAGCGTTGACTTGCCGCCGGAGGGCGGGCCCAGCAGCAACAGCAGGCGGCGGCCGACATCCGAGCCGCCGGCGGCCGCCTTGAAGTATTCGACCACCCTGGACAGCGGCTCATCGATACCGAACAGCTCGCGCTTGAACAACTCACGGGCGCGCTCGCTCTCGGAGACCTCGCTCCGGCCGGTCGGCTCGTCGCGCTGGCCATCCCCTGCGGGTTCGCCGGCCCTCGTATCGTGTTCGGTCGCCCGCTGCTGCGCGGCGTGCGCGTGCCAGCGCAGCATGTCCCAGATGTATTCGTGGCTGGTGCGCGCCAGGGCGGCGGGATTGCTCGGCAGGATATTGGCCAGGAACTCGCCGAAGGTTCCTTCCCAGCGCTGCGCACGGTGCAAGCGACTGAAAGAGCTCAAGGATTCGATGAAAGCTGAATGGTCGATAAATGCTCCCGAGCGCCCCCCGGGATCAGTGGCAAGTGATCGCATGGCCCATACCTCCCGTTTCAGAACGGCAGTGAGGATCGTGCCCGCGGCCCACGCCTTACGATCGGTTCCAACGCCTCGCGCGGCGCCGCATCTGCCCAACTCCCGATCCCGCTGCCCTGCTTCAATTAAGACGAGCGCCGTGAAAAATCGTTCCGGTACCGCCTCGCGGTGCACCGTCTTGCCCATTCACCGGGCCGGCTGCACAGCGATGGTGCACCGGGCACCCCGCCGGGCGCCGCTCATGCGGCTCACCCGTTGTCCCTGTACTTCCGATCATCGGCCTCGGCGCCTCGGAAGTCGAGATTACCCTTGGCATCTCTTTGAGATAAGCTTTGCAGGATCCGCGCCAGTGCCACCACTCCCAAAGCGCGCATCCCCTCCGGTTCCGGCGCGCCGGCCACCCTGGCCCGGTCGAAGTGTGAACGGCGACACTGCGCGCCACGACCTCTGCCTGCTACAAAAACCCACTGTGCCAATGACATGCCCCCCGGCGGGTGGGTGCCGGCGGCGGGCACGGTACGGGTCGTGCGTGCGAGCGCGCACGAGAAGAACGAACATGGAGACCGGTTGTGGCCCATTCAGCATCGAGAGCCTCTACTGACCCCGCCGGCGACCCGGGATCTCCGGCTTCATCCACTTCCGCCCAACATCCGGCGGAGCTCGCGGCGCTCACCGGCCGCGACGACTTCCTGCTCGAGCTCGGCGAAGTCCTCAGCGGACGGGCCAGCGTGCATCCGGCCGACTCGATCGAGCCGGCGCTCGAGCGCCTGATCGAAGCGCGGGGCAACCGGGTGCTGGCGATCGACACCCGTGACACCGGCGATGTACGAGCCAACGTGGCGCGCGCCGCGGAGCAGATCCCCGACCTCGTCATCCTGGTGTTCACCGAAGAGCAGTCGGAGAAAAGCGTCGCCGCCGCTCTGAAAGGCACCAAGGTATTTGCCGTCCTGCCGGTTCCCCTCGAGGCAGTCAAGACCGCGGCGGTGCTGGAAGCGGCTCTGAATCAAGCCAATCGCAGCGCTCCGGCCCGGCATTCACCGCCTCATCACGCGACTCATGACAGATCCGGGGGGGCGGACGCGGGCGCTGCGCAGTCGGACCCGCAGGAGCCGCCGACGCGGCGCACGATGCTCTGGGCCGGCGTGGGCGCAGCCGTCGTGGCTGTTGCCGCCGGCGCCGGCTGGTTCCTGCTGCACGGCAAGGCGCCGGTCCCGGCGGCCGTGCGCGGCCGCATCGCCGGCCACCCCCATGCGGTCGCCCCGCACGCCGCCGCGCTTGCGCAGCCCACGGTGGACACCTCGATCGTGCAGGGGCACGTCGACGATCTGCTGGAAAAGGCGCGCCACGCCATGTTCGAAAGGCACTTCACCACCCCCAGGGGCGCCAACGCCCTGGTGTTTTACCGGTCCGTGCTGGCCGTCGACCCGACCAATGGCGAAGCACTGGACGGTCTGCGACGTGTCGGCAACGTGTTGATCTCTCAATTCGATGGCGCGATGGGCCACGGGCACTACCAGCAGGCCGCGCTGGCGCTCGCCACGCTGAAGGTGGCCCGGCCCACCGACCCGCGCATCGCCTCGTTCCAACTGAAGCTCTACCAGGCCGAGATCTCCCAGGCGCTCGCCGGCGGCCACGCCGGCCAGGCGGCGACGCTGCTGGCCCAGGCCGCTCAGGCGGGCGTACCGGCCGCGCAGCTTCGCGGCTGGCAGGCGCGCTTGACGCAGATTCAGCAGAGCCGCAAGACCCAGAGCCTCACGGCGGCAATCGCCGCCAGCATCCGCAAGGATGCCTTTACCGGGCCGACGGGCGCTCTGGCGCAGCTCGCGCAGCTGCGCACGCTGGCACCCAAGGCGCCGGCCACGAAGCATGCCGCACACAACGTGATCAAAGGGCTGCTGGCGAAGGCCGCTCAGGATGCCCGGACCGGCAACAGCGCCGACGAGAGTCACTGGCTGGACAAGGCACGATCCATCGGCGCGTCCCCGAAAGACATTGCCACATTCCGCCAGCGGCTCGCCGATGCGCGGACCCAGACCAAGGCGAACCGGCTGCTGGCTCAGGCGCGCGCGCGCCTCGACAGCGGTGCCCTGACCCAGCCGCAGAACGACAGCACGGCGTATTACCTGACGGCGCTCGAGCAGACTCATCCAACGGGCGCCCTCCTGGCTTCCGAGCGGCAGGTGCGCGGCGAGTTGGCCGCGAAGCTGCTCGAGCGCGCCGAGAGCGAGGCACGCGCCGGCAAGGGTGAGCCAGCGCAGGCCGACGTGGCCCAGGCGCGCCTCTGGGGTGCCAGCGCGGCGGATATCCGCTCGGCCAGGGACACGGTCGCGGCCTCACTGCGCCATGCGAGTCAGCCCAGCGCCGCAGATCTCCGGCGGCTCGCCGCATCGCTCGTACGGACTCGCTACGTGGCGCCGTCGTATCCGAGCTACGCGCTCGATCAACGGATCGCAGGCGAAGTCACCGTGCAGTATGTGGTCGACAAGAAGGGAGTCCCGCGGCACGTGCACGTAATCTCGGCGCGGCCCTCCGGCGTATTCGACCACTCCACCCTCGATGCGATCCGCGGATGGCGTTACCGGCCGGTGAAATTCCATGGCCATCCCGTCGAGGTACCGGTCCGTACCCTCATCCGGTACGTGCTGCCGAACTAGATCGGAACACGAGACGAAACCAGGCAAAGCTTGTCATGCAATTCTCAGGCACAGATCGAAACGGCAGACTCCTGATCGCCGGTGCCGCCACGGCCATTGCGGCCGTGATGGTCGTGGTGCTGATCGCCGGATTCCGGCTGGCCACGCAAATCCGCGGGAGCGTCGACGCGCTGCAGAAGACCAGCGTGCTGCAGACCTACCCGGCGGTCATTTCCCAGCAGCTCACGGCCCTGCTCCAGCGGCTGGATACCTTGGAGTACACCGGGCACGTGCACGGAGAGCTGGTCGGCGCAGTGCACGACTTCAACGAGCGTTTCACCGCCGTCCAGAACCGCAGCCTCGACGCGGCCGCGATCCGCCAGGCCGAAAGCCTGTGGCGTGCCTACAAGCCGGTGCTCGAGCCCGTGCTCACTTTCTCCGGCGAACCGTATGACGATACCGCCAGCGGCAGCTCGCTGTCCTCGACCGGCCGCAAGTACTACGATCAGGTGCGCCGGGCGGAGATCTTCGCCCAGGAAAACGCCCCGCTCCTGCACAGGCGGCTGGCGGCCGTGTCGGCCTCGCTGCAGGCGCGCACGTCCGCGGCGGCTGCGCGGCTGCGCACGCTGCTGCTCGCCGGCGTGTTGGCCGTCCTGCTGCTGGCGCTGGCGGCGGCGTATCTTCAGCTCGCCCGCGCCCGCCAGCAGCGGGCCGCGCGCGAGGCCCAGGATCAGACGCGCGACATCCTGAAAACCGTGAGCGAGGGCTTCTTCCTCCTCGACGCCGACTACCGCATCGGCACGGTGTGGTCCGAGGCCATGACACGCATGTTCGGACGGAGCGACTTCAAGGGCCTGCCTTTCGAAGAGCTCCTGCGGGACAAGGTGCCCGCCGAGACGCTCGCCACCGCGGTTAAGTACATCAAGCTGCTGTGGGGCGAGCGCGCGCGTGAGAACCTGATGAAGAGCATCAACCCGCTGGGCCAGCTCGAAGTCAGCATGGACAACGGGCGCGGCGGCAAGGAGACCCGCTATCTGCAGTTCGATTTCCACCGTGTGATGGGCCAGAAGGGCGTCAAGCACGTGCTGTGCTCCGTGGGCGACATCACCTCGAGCGTGTTGCTCGCCAAGGAGCTGCAGCAGGCGCAGGAAAACGCCCACTCGCAGCTCGACATGATGATCGGCATGCTGCACGCCGACCCTCTGCAGGTGAGCTCTTTCCTCGACAGCGCGGCCGCTGGCCTGAAGCATGTCAACACCATCATGAAGGATCCGGCACGCACCGATGGCGAGTTCCGCAAGAAGCTCGCCGGCCTCTCGCGCGAGCTGCACTCGATCAAGGGAGAAGCTTCCGCCCTGAGCCTGATGAGCGTCGCCGAGCGGGTCCATCACCTCGAGGACATGGTGGCGGAGCTCAAGGCCAAGAGCGAGCTCACCGGCAGTGACTTCCTGCCCGTGGTGTTGAAACTCGATGAGCTGCTGGCGCACCTGCGCGGCATCCGGGAGATGACCGCGCGCCTGGTGTCGCTCAAAGAAACCCCAAACCCGGCTCCGGGAGCCACGGCGACCCTGCCGCAGCTGCGGGTCGTGGAAGCGCAGGAGCCGAAGGCCGGATCGCCCGGCAGATCGTCCGCCGACCTGGGCTCGTTGCTCGAGCAGCTCGCCGCCAAGCTGGCGCAGGATCACGGCAAGCGGTTCAATCTCAACCTGAGTGGTCTGGCCGAGGTGCCTGCCGCCTACCTCGACACCGTGAAGGACTGCTCCATTCAGATGCTGCGCAATGCCGCGGTGCACGGCATAGAGCCGTGCGAGACGCGCCTCGCCTCGGCCAAATCCGAAGTCGGCGAGATACGCCTGGAATTCCGCCGCACGGAGCCGGGATACGAACTGGTTTTCCAGGACGACGGCGCGGGACTGTCGCCCGAGGCGCTGAAAGAGGCGGCGGTGCGCAAGAACGTCCTCACCGGGGAAGAGGCCGCCGCGCTCGACAACCGCGCGGCGCTGGCGCTGATCTTCCGACCCGGCTTCTCGACCCGCGAGAATGTCTCGATGGACGCCGGGCGCGGCACCGGCATGGACCTGGTGGCGCGTTCGGTATACGGACTCGGCGGCAAGATCGGCGTGAGCACCAACCCTGGCCGCTTCACCCGCTTCAAGATCACCCTGCCGGCGGCCAGCGCGGCCCCGGCCGTGGCTTGAGGCTCAGCGCGGAAGCTGCGCCATGACCACGCAGGAGGACAACGCCAGGCGGCAATTTCGGCTGCTGATCGTCGATGACTCCAACATCATGCGGCGCCGCATCGAGCGCTCGCAGCGGATCGAGGAGCTCGAGGTCGTCGGCACGGCGGGCAACGGGGTCGAGGCGCTCGAGCTGGCGCGCCGGACCGATCCGGACCTCGTCACCATGGACCTGACCATGCCGCAGATGGACGGCATCGAGTGCATCTCCAGGCTGATCGCCATGAAGCCCTCGGTGCGCATCCTGGTCGTTTCGGCGCTATCCGACAAGGCGACCGCGGTGCAGGCCATGGAGCAGGGGGCCAATGGCTTCCTGCACAAGCCGTTCACCGACCGGCAGCTCAACGAAGCGATCGCCGAGCTGATATCCTGAAGCGGGCCTCGAGAGCTAAAGAGCACTTCAGATGCTGCGGGAAGAAGAACTGAAGACCTTCGTCGACGGGACCACCCGATACTTCGAGGTGGCCGCCCAACAGCCGGCCACCATCGGCTCGCCGTACCTGCTCGAAGGCGATCTGGCCGTGCACGATTACACCGGCGTCATCAGCGTCTCGGGCAAACGGGAAGGCGTGGTGTATTTCACCGCGCCGCGGGCCATGCTCACGGTGCTGCTGATGAAGATGCAGGAGAGCGATTTCAGCCACGAGAACATGCGCGACCTGGTCGGCGAGGTCGCCAACACCATCTCCGGCAACGCGCGCAGGGATTTCGGCCACGACTTCGTGATCTCGGTGCCGAGCGTGCTCGCGGGCGGAAAGCCCGAGATTCCGCACAGAACCGGCGCCCGCTCCTTCGTCATTCCCATCAACTGGCGCAGCCACTCGGCGAAGCTGGTGGTGTCGCTCACCTAGCGGGGTTGCGGCCCAGGAACACGTAGTACGGCGCGGTCACACCCGGCAGGTACGGCACGCTGCCCCGCCGCTCCAGAAGCTGCGCCTCCGGCATCGCCGCCTCCAGCGCGCCGAGGCGCTCAGGATCGAGCCGGACGCCATCGTGGGCGAACCACCGGCGCCACAGCCATCTGTCCCACGCCGAATGGCGCACGCGCCCGCTCCAGAAGCGCAGGGCACAGGTCCACCAACACGAGCCGGCGCAGCGCGGCAGGCCGCGCGGCATGCGCCACAGGACCCGGGAGTCGGCGAGCAGCTCAGGCTGCGACATCGCAGATATGAAAGCCCGCGTAGGTGTGGACGCGGTCCCGCATGGCGCGCTCGCGCGCGAGCTTCAGCTCCAGGAGCGCGGTCTGGCGCGGACTGGCGTCCACGGCGTGGATGCGCCGCGGCGCGAGCAGCGCGTAGTCGAGCGCGTTGCGCCCGGCGCTGGTGATCACGAGCAGCGTGTCCCGGGGGTCGATCGCAAGCGCCTGCCGGTCGACCGCCGGGTCCTCCCAGCAGGTGTTATAGACCAGAGACCTCGAATACAACGCCTGAAACAAGCGCTCGTCGATCCGCTCGCTGAGATGCCCCAGATATCGCAATGGCTCGCCACGCCGCAATGAGTTTGTCACACGCACCCTGGCGAGCGGGAATGACAGTTCGGTGACGGTTGTGTGATCGCGGTGTGAAACAGCACGCTGGCGGTGAGCCTGCCTCTGGCGGACAATGCGCTCACGCAAACCGGACGCTACGCTCCATGCTCCATCTGCCATACCGTGCCTTTCCCGCTCTGCGCTCCGGCGATCGGGTGGCCGCCGTCGCGCCGGCGGGCCCGTTCGACCAGGTGGCGTTCGAGTCCGGTGTGGCGGTGATCGCCGAGCACTACCGCGTACAGTTCGACCCGGGGATTCTCGCCCGGCACCGTTATCTGGCGGGCGATGACCTGCGGCGGCTCGCGGAGCTCTCGGCGGCCCTGGCCGATCCACGGATCAAGGCCGTGTTCTGCGCCCGCGGCGGCTATGGCTCCCTGCGGCTGCTGGCGCGTCTGGCCGGCGTATCGTGCTCGCCAAAGCCGTTGATCGGGTTCTCGGACGTCGTGGCGCTGCACGCCTGGCTGCAGCGCGCCGGCCACATCAGCGTCCACGGACCCGTGCTGACCCAGCTCGGCAAGCTGGGTGCGCCCACTCACGAGCGCCTGTTTGCGCTGCTGGAGACCCCTGCTCCCGCCGCGGCCCTGCAGGGCACCGATACCTATGTCGATGGGGTGGCCGAAGGCCCGCTGATCGGCGGCAACCTCGCGGTGCTCACCCGGCTGCTGGGGACGGCATTCCTGCCGCCGCTCGAGGGCGCCATCCTGCTGCTCGAGGACGTCGGCGAGCGGCCCTACCGGCTGGATCGCATGTGGACCCACCTCGCCCTGGCGGGGGTCTTCCGCCGCGTCCACGGCATCGTCCTGGGCTCGTTCACCGGCTGCGAGGAGCGCAATGCCGATTACACGAGCGGCGATGTGCTCAAGGAGCTGGCCTGCGCCACCGGCCTGCCCTGCGCGGCGGGCTTCCCAATCGGGCACGGCGAGGTCAACGAGCCCGTACCTCTCGGGGTGCGGGTGCGTCTGGACGCCGGCTCGCGCACCCTGACCTTCCTGGAAAGCGCGGCACGGTAGCGACTACCGCGCCGCCTCGGTTTGCTGCACGATACGGACCGCCACTACGCCAGACGAGTCGGAGCCATGCAGCCCAGAACGGACATCGAGCGAATCCTGAGACTCTCGCCGGTCATGCCGGTGGTCATCATCGAGGAGGCGGACATCGCGCCCGAGCTGGCGCGCGCGTTCGTCCGGGGCGGCATCCGCGTGATCGAGGTCACTCTGCGCACGACCGCGGCGCTGCGTGCCATCGAGACCATCGCACGCGAGGTACCGGAAATCTCGGTCGGGGCCGGCACGGTGCTGTCGGCGGATGGCCTGCGTGCCGCCGCCAATGCCGGCGCCGCGTTCGCGATTTCCCCGGGCGCCACGGGCGTTCTGCTCGAGGCGGGCATGCACTCGCCCATTCCGTATCTACCGGCCGTCGCGACCGCTTCGGAGCTCATGGCCGGCCTCGCCCACGGTTATCACTGCTTCAAGTTCTTCCCCGCCGGACCCGCCGGCGGCACCGCCATGCTCAGGTCCTTCGCCGGTCCCTTCCCCCAGGCGCGTTTCTGTCCCACGGGCGGTATCACCCAGGAAACGGTCGGATCTTATCTGGCTCTGCCCAACGTCCTGTGCGCCGGGGGCTCGTGGCTCTCGCCGGCGGACGCCCTGGCCGCCCGTGATTGGAAAAGGATCGAAGCCCTGGCGGCAAAGGCCGCGGCGTCGAGAACTTAAACCGATCCGAAGCGTCGAATCGCCAGTCTGCTCCCCCATCCCGCCTCAGGCGATACGCCATGCCGAGCCGACCCCGACTGTTTGCCCTGTGCGCCGCGTCGCTCACCCTCGTCCTCTCGGGCTGTGCCTCGGGCCGGCTGGCGGTCACGGCCCCCCCCGGTGTCCGGCTGAGCGGCGACTGGGCGCTCGATCCCGCCGCCAGCGAAGACACCGGCCAGGTCATTGCGCGGCTGCGGGCGCAGCTCGGCAAGGCGCTTCACGCCCAGCGACGCAGGGCGGCGCAGGACGGACTCGGTGTTCCCGTGAGACGCGAGCCGGGCGCGCCATCGGGGGACTCCGATGAGCAATCCGAGGGCGGAGGGCAGGACCGGCGGGAGTCCGGCCCCAGGCCGCTCGGGCCTGCCGTGCCGCCGGGCTCGGCACTGGTCCAGGAATTCCTCTCCAACGTGCCGGCTGACGAGCTGACGATCGCCGTCACACCGGGATCGGTCACGGTCATTGGCGCCAACTCCTCGCAGCAGTACACACCCGGCCTGCAGACGGCGATCGAGTGGGGGCAGATCAGCGCCGAGCAGATGTCAGGCTGGCAGGGACGGCGGTACGTCATCGACACCCGGCCCCAGTGGGGACCTGAGGTCACGCAAAGCTACGGCCTGACGCCCGACGGCAAGCTGGTGGTGACGTTGAGGATGCGCGGCGCCGGAATCGACGCCACCCTGACACGGCGGTACCGGCGGACCAGCCGGGCACCTGCCGCCCTCGTACCCACGGGCGACTAGCGCCACCACAAGGCAAATCCCCAGGCCACGGTCATGATGCCTAAGGCGGCGAGCCCGGCCAGCCACTGCCGCACCCGGGGAAGGCGACGATGAAACCAGGGCTGCGCGGCGGCCCAGCCGAGCGCCACACCGAAGCCGAAGCCCAGCAGGTGTGCCATCACATCCGTGTGCTTGCCGGCAAATCCCAGCCAGGCGAGCAGTACGACCCCGGCGCCGAGCGGCCCCCAGCGCCGCAGCCGGCCCCGCTCGCCGTCCTTTCCCCTCTTCCACGTGTGCGCCGCCATCAGTCCGAGCGCGGTGAACACAGCGGTGGAAGCGCCCGCGGAGCGATACCAGAGAGGCACCACGAGGCCTTCCACCAGATTGGCCAGTCCCGCGCCCACGACGATGAGCAGCCACGCGGTGCCGGCTCCGAACTGGCCGGCTGCGAGGTACCCGAACCAGAGGCCCGCGATGAGGTTGCCCGCCAGATGCGCGCCGCTCAGGTGCAGCGTCAGCGCCGTCCATGCACGCCACCACTGCCCGCCCTGAACGCCCGCCCCGTACAGGTCGCCCCGGGCAAAGGCGTCCAGGCGCACCAGGCCGTTGGAGATCATGTAGGCCACGCCAAACAGCCAGGCTGCGTAGATCACGCATCCCACCCATGCGTTGCGATACAGCGGCGGAGTCGACGCGGTCGGCTGTGCCGGGGCGTTCTCGGCCTCGTACTGGCCCAGCTCAGCGGTGGCTCGAGGCACGTCCTCCTCGCTCACCTGCAGCAGAAACCGTCCGTCGTATTCGATCACCCGGCTCGGAATACCGAGGGCCGCCAGCACGAAGGCGCGCTCATCGCAGCCGGCACGGCCCCGGGACCGGTAGACCTCGATTTCAGCCGCAAGCGCGGTCAAGGCACGCCCTTGTGCGGATGCGGCACCGCCGGAGAGGCCGCGACGGGACCCGTGCGGAGCGCGCGGCGGCCCGGCCCCGCGAGCCCCGGGATCGGCAGGCCCGCCGGAGCCGGGACGAGCGTGGGCGCGTCAGTGCTCGATCGAATTAGCATGCCGAAGGGGTCCTCCCGAGTCTCGATCTTCGTAAAATACCTATGTGACCGGGGCCTCTCCCCGTGGGACGCTGATCGGAACCAGCGCCGCGATGGGCGCACTGCTTATGAACGATACCTTACCCTTCGACCGTGAGCTCCTGCGCCGCTATGACCGGCCCGGTCCACGCTATACCTCGTACCCGACTGCGCCGCAGTTTCGCGAGTCCTTCGATGCCGGGCAGCTACGCGAGCACATCCGGCTGAGCAATGCCGGCGCCCGGGCCCTGTCGATCTACGCGCACATGCCGTTCTGTCTCAGCCCGTGCTTCTACTGCGGCTGCAATCGGGTCATCACGCGGGATGCGGCCCGGGGCGAGCGCTATCTCGAGCGGCTGCTCGGCGAAGTGGCGCTGCTCGGGCCACTGTTCGATCGCCGACGCGAGGTGCTGCAGCTGCATCTGGGCGGCGGTACGCCCAACTTCTTCAGCCCGGCGCAGATCGGCCGGCTGTTCGAGGCGCTTGCGCGGCAGTTTCACTTGAGCACCCTTCCCAAGCGGGACTTTTCCATCGAGCTCGATCCGCGCACGGTGCGTCCCGGTGATATTGCGGAGCTTGCCGCCCTCGGCTTCAACCGCGCCAGTCTGGGCGTACAGGACTTCGACCCGCAGGTACAGCGGGCGGTCAATCGCATCCAGTCCGTGGAGGAGACGCTGTCGGTCATCGACGCATGCCGCAAGAGCGGCATGCGCTCGGTCAACGTGGATCTGATCTACGGCCTGCCGCTGCAGACCCCCGAGGGGTTCGACGAGACCCTGCGCACCATCATCGAGGCCCGGCCCGACCGCCTGGCCGTCTACGGCTATGCCCACCTGCCGGAGCTGTTCAAGCCGCAGCGCCAGCTCGATGCCACCTTCCTGCCCCACCCCGAGAGCCGTATCGCGCTGCTGAAGCTCGCCATCGAGCGCCTCTCGGCCGCCGGCTATCGCTACATCGGCATGGACCACTTCGCCCTGCCGCAGGACGATCTTGCCCGCTCTCGGGATGCCGGCGGACTGCATCGCAACTTCATGGGCTACACCACCCATGCCGACTGTGACCTGCTCGGTCTCGGCGTGAGCGCCATCAGCCACATCGGCGCGAGCTTCAGCCAGAACCACCGCGGCCTGCCGGCCTGGGAAGCGGCAATCGATGCGGGCCGGCTTCCCATGTGGCGGGGACTCGCGCTCGATGAGGACGACCTCCTGCGCGCCGATGTCATTCAGCGGCTGATGTGTCAGGGGACTGTCGACGTGGCGGCCATCGAGTCGCGCCACGGCATCGCGTTCAACGACTACTTCGCGCAGGCGCTCGCGAAGCTGCGCCCGCTCGCGGCCGACGGCCTGGTCGCGATCACCCCGGCGGCGATCGAAGCCACGCCGCGCGGGCAATTGCTGCTGCGCCTCATCGCCATGTGCTTCGACCGCTATCTGCAGAGCCGCGAGCCCCAGGACGCGCTGCCGCGCTTCTCCAAGGTGGTTTGATCCGCGCGCGACTCAGCGCAACGCGATGACGATGCGTGCTCTCAGGGCGCGGTGCGGAGGATTCAGATCCGGATCCTCTGCCACGCACGCGAGCGCCAGCGCCAAAACAGCGCGGTACCGAGCAACACCACGTAGAGGATGACCGCGCTCCAGCCGCCCCGTGTCCCCCAGCCGAACTGCGGCAGGAAGTGAACCCAGCCCTGTCCGGGCGCAAAGGTAAAGGCGTGCGCGAGCGGCAGGAAGATCAGCCAGCACACCGGAAGCATCAGCGCCGCCGGCACCCGGACGTCGCCCGCGCCACGCAGGCACATGCTGCTGCCGAGATTCAGTCCGTCGAAGAATTGATAGGCCGCGGCCAGCCACAGAAGCTGCGCGCCGAGACGGGCGGCCGCCGCCGAGCCGGCATCGTGCGCGCCGGCGAACAACGGCATAAGCCAGGGACCCAACGCGGCCAGAACCACTCCAATGCCGCCCATCACCAGCGCCGCGAGCAGGATCACCCGGGTACCGAGGCGCAGCGCCCACTGCCGGTCACCCGCCCCGATCGACTGGCCGACCAGCGTGGCGGCGGCGGTGGCGATGCCGATCCCCGGCATGTAGCACATGGAAGTCAGCACCGTGACCATCTGAGTGGCCGCGCCGGCCACGGTGCCGTAGCGGACCTGCATCATCTGGAACACCGAAAACCCCAGCACGTCGGCCGCGGGCATCAGCCCCATGGGCAACCCCAGGCGCAATTGCCGCCGGATCCGGCCCCAGACCGGCCGCCATGTGAGATGGGAGCGGAACGAGACGCGAAACGGAGCGCGCAGAAACAGCATGAAGCCCACCGCGAAGCCCACGGCCTGCGCGGCATTGCTCGCCCAGGCCGAGCCGGCCACGCCCCACCCCAGATGAAAGATGAACAGCTCGTTGAAGACGGCGTTGGAGATGGCGGCCGCTCCCGCCACCGCGAAGCTGACGCGGGTGCGGCCGATGCCGTTGAAAAAGCCCATCATCGCCCAGGCCGCCACCGCGAACGACGCTCCGCCGATGCGTGGGAACCAGAACTGCTGCGCCAGGTGCTCGATTCGCGGGCTGAATCCGAAGGGCATCAGGATCACGCCGCCGGCGGCGCCGAGCGCGACACACAGCGGCGCGACGCACAGGGTGAGCCACAGCGCCGTCCATGCGGCCTGCGAGGCGCGCCGGTAGCGGCGCGCCCCGTGGGCGTGCGAGGTCAGAGTCTGCACCGCCATGCTGGATCCTCCCAGCACGAACAGCACGCCCAGGATGAGCCACTGCACGGCGCCCACCGCGGCCAACGCCGCGGTGGAGATGCGCCCGATGAACCACATGTCGGTGAGGTTGAGAACCACCTGCACCGCGCTGTTGGCCATCAGCGGCAGCGCGAGCGCCCCGACCGCGCGCAGATCGATGTGCGTGTGGCCCTGCGCGTCGAGGCGCTGCGCCGGCCGGCGCCCCGGAAGGGAATCGGATGAGGCGATGGCCATGGGAAGCTCGGGCAAGCGGGCGGGCATTTTCGCACAACACCCTTTACGGCACGGCCCGACCGGTGCACCGTAACGTCCCATGGCGACCCGAAAGAAGGCGGCCGCGAGCCTTGCTCGCGCGGCGACCGGTAAACGCACCAAGAGCAAACGCGCCCGGGGCAAACGTACCCGCGGCAAGCTGGCCCCGGGCGGCGAGGCCCGCGGTCTCACCGCCGCCGAGGTCGTCCTGGGAGTCGACGGCTCCGAAGTGGCGCCGCTCGCGGCATGGGTACGCGATGCGGGCGGCGCGCCGATCGGGGCCTACCACGACCCGCTCGGCGGCCGGCCGCTGCTGCTGGCCTCGCTGCCCCTGGCGACGGTGCAACCCACTCCCTTCCAGCGCGACCTCTCGCCCACCCACACGGAGCGCCTGGCCAAGCGCATCGCCGAAGCCGGCGCATTTCTCGATCCCTTGATCGTGGTGCGCGGCGAGGACGGCAAGCTCTGGACACCGAATGGCCGGCACCGGCTGGCCGCCGCCAAGGTGCTGGGCTTGCGGCAGATCACGGCGCTGATCTCGCCCGACGAGGCGCTCGCCTATCGAATCCTGGCGCTGAACACGGAGAAGGCCCACAACCTGCGGGACCGCAGCCTCGAGGTCATCCGCATGGCGCGCAGCCTCGCGCGCAAGGACAGGCGCTCGACCGAGATCTCGCGGGCCGCCGAGTTCGAGTCGCCCGAGCTGCTCACCCTCGGGGTGCTCTACGAGCGATCGGGACGCTTCGCCGGCGGCGCCTACAGCGCCTTTCTCAAGAAGGTGGACCGCTTCAGCGACCGGCCGCTCGCCACGAGCCTGCGCCGGCGCGAGGACTACGCATCCCGCCTGTTGGATATCGACACCCAGGTCAAGCGCCTCGTCGAGGCGCTGCAGTCGCGGGGAATGCGCTCGCCGTACCTGCGCAACTATGTGGTCGCGCGCATCAACCCCGTACGCTTCCACAAGCCACGCAAGGGCGAGCCGCCGATGCCGCTCGGGCCGGCGCTTACCCGCATGCTGGCGGCGGCCCGCGCCTTCAAGGTGGATTCGGTCTCCCACGCCGATCTGGCGTGGGTGGCCGTTGGCGCCGCCGCCCAGGAATGAGCCGCGGGCGAAGCCGGCGGGGGCCTGTCAGCCGATGAGCTTGATCGGCACGCGCGGTACGCGCCAGATCTCGTCGGCGTACTCGTGAACGGTCCGATCCGAGGAGAATACGCCCGAGCGGGCGACATTGAGGATCGACATGCGGCTCCAGCGCCGCTCGTCCCCGTACGCCCGCCCGACCTCGTGCTGGCAGTCCAGGTATGACTGGAAGTCGGCGAGCACCATGTACGGGTCCCAGCGCAGCAGTCCCTCGAGGAGGCCGCGGAACTGCTCGGCATCGCCGCGCGAGAAGAAGCCTTCGCCGATCAGATCGAGCGCCCGGCGCAACTCCTCGTTGCCCTCGAGGAACGCGCCCGGCCGGTAGCCGCCCGCGCGCAGCCGCTCGACCTCGGCGGCGGTCAGCCCGAACATGAAGAAATTCTCCGCGCCCACCTCCCGGCAGATCTCGATGTTGGCGCCGTCCTGCGTGCCGATGGTGAGCGCGCCGTTCATGCAGAACTTCATGTTGCCGGTGCCGGAAGCCTCCTTGCCCGCGGTCGAGATCTGCTCGGAGAGCTCGGCCGCCGGATAGACCCGCTGGCCATTCTTGACGTTGAAGTTCGGAAGGAACACCACTTTCAGGCGGTCGCGCACCGCCGGATCCCGGTTCACCACCTCGCCGACGGAGTTGACGAGCTTGATGATGAGCTTGGCGATGTGATAGCCGGGAGCGGCCTTGCCGCCGAATATGAACGTGCGCGGCGCGATATCGGCGCCGCAGCCGGATTTCAGCCGGTGGTAGAGCGCGATGATGTGCAGCACGTTGAGGTGCTGGCGCTTGTATTCGTGGATCCGCTTGACCTGAACGTCGAACAGCGAGTCCGGGTCGATCATGACGCCGGTGCGGTCGCGCGCATGAGCCGCGAGGTCCTCCTTGTTCGCACGCTTGATCCGCCGCCATCTGTCCTGGAAGGCCGGCTCGTCGGCGAAGCGCTCGAGCTCGCGCAGCCGTGTCAGGTCCGTCACCCAACCGTCGCCGATCGCCTCGGAGATGAGGGCCGCGAGCCGCGGATTGTTGAGCGCCAGCCAGCGCCGCGGCGTCACGCCATTGGTCTTGTTACTGAACTTCTCCGGCCAGTATTCGTGGAAATCCTTCAGGACGCTCTCTTTGAGCAGCCCCGTATGCAGGTCGGCCACGCCGTTCACCGCGTGACTGCCCACACAGGCGAGGTGCGCCATGCGCACGTAGCGGGGCCCGTGCTCATCGATGAGCGACAGGCGCGCGATCCGCTCGACGTCGCCGAAGAAGCGGATTCGCGCCTCGTCGAGGAAGCGCGCGTTGATCTCGTAGATGATCTCCAGGTGCCGCGGCAGCACTTTCGCGAATACCGGCAGGGGCCATTGCTCGAGAGCCTCGGGCAGCAGGGTATGGTTCGTGTAGGAGAAGGTGCGGCGGGTGATGCGCCAGGCCTGGTCCCACTCGAGGCCGTGCTCGTCGACCAGCAGCCGCATGAGCTCGGCGACGGCGATCGCCGGATGGGTGTCGTTGAGTTGGACGGAAAATTTCTCGTGAAAGCGCGTGACCGGAATCTGCTGCACGCGCAGTACGCGCAGCATGTCCTGCAGCGAGCAGCACACGAAAAAGTACTGCTGCTCGAGCCTGAGCTCCTTGCCCTGGACCGGCTCGTCGTTCGGATAGAGCACCTTGCTCAGGTTCTCGGAGACGACCTTCTGCTGGACGGCGCCGTAGTAGTCGCCGCGATTGAACACGGCGAAATCGAACGACTCCGGCGCCTCGGCCCGCCACAGCCGCAGCGTGTTGGCCGTGTTGACCCGGTAACCCAGGATCGGAGTGTCGTACGGCACGCCGTTGACGATCCATTGGGGAATCCAGCGCACCCGGTTGCGCCCGTCGCTGTCGACATAGGTCTCGGTGTGGCCTCCGAGCTTGACCTCGACCGCCCACTCCGGTCGGACGATTTCCCAGGGATTGCCGACGCTCAGCCACTTGTCGGTGCGCTCGACCTGCCAGCCGTCGACTATTTCCTGATGGAAGATGCCGAATTCGTAGCGGATCCCGTAGCCGAGCGTCGGAATCTGCAGAGTCGCCATCGAGTCGAGGAAGCACGCGGCCAGGCGCCCCAGCCCGCCATTGCCGAGTCCCGGCTCGTCCTCGCACTCCATCAGCAGATCCAGGTCGAGGCCCAGGTCCGCGACGGCTTCGCGAGCCAGGTCGAAGATTCCCAGGTTCAGCAGATTGTTGCCGAGCTGCGGACCCAACAGGAACTCGGCGGACAGGTACGAGACGGTGCGTGAGCCGAGCGAGGTATACGCGTCCGCGGTGCTGATCCAGCGATGCAGCATGCGGTCGCGCACGGTGTAGGCGAGCGCCATGTAGTAGTCGTGCCGCGTGGCGAGCGCCGGCGTCTTGCCCTGCACGCAGAACAAATTGTCGAGAAAGGCCTGCTTGAAGCCTTCCCGGGTCAGTTCCACATGCGCTTCCCCGACTCGGGTCTGCTCATCGAGGTCAAGGACACGGACATTCATGATTGTGGATCACCCCCGTCGCGGGAAAATGCAAGATCCGTGCGCGGCGCGGCGCCCCGGAGTCGGTTCGTGGGAAAATCAAAGGGTTTCAAGTCGACGGCCGCCGCCCCAGGGGGCACGGACCGCCGCCTGAACGACGCGCGGCGCACCAGCGGGCGCGACTGCGAACGGGGCCTGCACCGGGCTGGTGCAACGGCCCGCGCCCGCCGGCGCGGACCGGTCCGGACTGAAACGCCTCATTTCGGAGCCGCGAGGTGCGCCGTCTTCGCCAGCCACTCGGCCGCTTGCGCGGGCGTACGCTTCTCGTGCGCCCGATCCACCATGTAATTGGCCTGGCGCATCAGTCCGATTGGAATTGCCCCGATCAGCGGCTCGAGTGCGCGCCTGAGCACCGGATCGGCCGCGTGCTTCGGGGAAAGCAGCACCACCGCATCGTACGGCGGGATCGCGTGCAAAGGGTCTTTCAGCACCACCAGGTGATCCGCGGCGATGCGCCCGTCGCTGGAAAACGCGGAAATCACATCAACGGCGCCACTCATGAGCGCTTTATACATGAAGGTGGGCTCGTACGTGCGCTGCGCGTGAAAATGCAGGCCGTACCGTGCCTGGAGCATCCGCCACTCGGGACGGGCGAAGAACTCCAGGTCGCCGCCGATGCTCAGCCGCGGCGCGAGCCGCGCAAGATCCGCGATGGTGCGGATGCCGAGCCTATCGGCCTCGCCGCGCCGCATCGCCAGCGCATAGGCGTTCTCGAAGCCAAGAGGCCCGAGCAGCACCACGCCGTAGCGGCGGCGCAGTTGCACGCGCAGATCCTGCAGCATCCGCCCGCGGCCGGGCATGTCGGTCCGATGCAGAATGTTGGTCCACAACGTGCCGGTGTAATCCACGTAGGTCTCGATCTCGTTGGCCGCCAGCGCGCGGAAGGCGAATACCGAGCCGAGATCGGTACGCTCCGTGACCGCGTGTCCCTGTGCGCGGATGCGCTGCGAGATCAGCGCGGCGAGAGTGTACTGCTCGGAGAAATCCTTTGCGCCGACGACATAACCCGGCCGGCCGGCCGAGCGCAGGGGAACGGCGCCGGCGGCCGCCACGCCCAGCATCAGCAGGCTCACCCCGATCCAGGCGAGCCTCGGCCGGCGGCGGCCGAGGCCGATCTCGATCAGCGCCAGCAGCTGGTCGGTGAGCAGCGCGAGCGCGACGGCCGCGCCGCAGCCGAACAACACCCACACCCAGTCCTCCACCTGCAGCCCGGTGAAGATGTAATTGCCGAGACTCGTCTGGCCGACGGGAGTCGCGAGCGTCGCCGTGCCGATCACCCACACCGCCGAGGTGCGCAGCCCCGCCATGAGCATCGGCGCGGCGAGCGGCAGCTCGACCCGCAGAAGCTGCTGGCGATCGGTCATGCCGACGCCGCCGGCGGCCTGAAGGATCGCCGGGTCGAGGTTGAGGATGGCGGTGATGCCGTTGCGCAGCATGGGCAGGATGGAGTAAAGCGTCAGCGCGAGGAGCGAGGGCAGGAATCCGAGCGCCGAGAAGGTCACGCCGAACAACCGCTTACAGAGTGCGGACAGACCGAGCAGCAGGGGATAGAACAGTGCGAGCAACGCGATGCTCGGCACGGTCTGGATGAGGCTCGCCACCGCCAGCACCGGCCAGCGCACGCGCGCGCTGCGCCGGGCGGCAATCAGCAGCGGCAGGCTCACGATGAGTCCCAGGGCGAGCGAAGCCGCGCTCAGCAGCACGTGCTGGCTGAGGTAGTCAGGCAGCACCTGCAGCGCCGAGCTCAAGCGCTCATTCACGCGCGCGTTCCTCGACCAGCGCCCGCACACGCTCCGCCTGGCGGCGCGGCATATCCATCAGAGTGCGCACCTCGGGGTCGGGATGGCCGCTCAGCAGGTCGTGCGGCTCGCCGTCGGCGACGATGCTGCCGGCCCTCATGACCACGATGCGGTCGGCCAGCAGGACCGCCTCCAGGATATCGTGGGTGACCATGAGCGTCGTCAGACGCATGCTCTCGTGGAGGCGGCGGTACTCCGCGCCGAGCGCATCGCGCGTGACCGGATCGAGCGCCCCGAAGGGCTCGTCCATCAACATGATGTGCGGGCGGGCCGCGAGCGCCCTCGCGATGCCGACACGCTGGCGCTGCCCGCCGGACAGTTCCGCGGGCAGGCGCGCCAGATAGGCGCGCGGCAGAGCGACCAGATCCATGAGTTCCTCGACACGGGCGCGGATCTCGGGCTCGGACCAGCCGATGAGCCTCGGGGTGATGCCGATGTTCTCGGCGATGCTCATGTGCGGGAACAGTCCGATTCCCTGGAACACGTACCCGATCCGCCGGCGCAGCGTGTGGGGCGCGACCGTGCGCACCGGCTCGTCGTCGATGATGATTTCGCCTTCCTCCGGCTCGATCAGCCGGTTGATGGTCTTCAGCAGCGTCGTCTTGCCCGAGCCCGAATCGCCGACGACCGCCACGAAGGTGCGCGCCGGCACCCGCAGGCCGACGCGCCGCACGGCGAAATTCGCTCCTCCGTCGAATGTCTTCGAGACGTTCTCGAGGACGATCATTCGTCAAACGGCGCCGGATGCTCGGCGCGGCGGGGTCATGACGGCGCGCGTACGACTTGCGAGCGCGCCCCGCGTCCGACCCGCACGTAGCGCGTGCCGATTGTGCGGTTACGTCCGCTGACGACCTTGACGATGTCTCCGAGTGGCGCGGCCTGCACGTCCTCGCGCGGCCGGGAAACGAACAGCTCCGCCTGGAAGCGGCCGTCGGATTCCAGACCGGCGGTCTCGATGCCGAGCTTCTCGAGGTTGCTCAGGCAATGGGTGAATTCCTCGACATCGCGGAAGCGCCGCTGCACGAATGTCGCGCCGGCCAGGCGCTCCGTGACGAGCCCGTGCCTGGCGAGCTCCTCCGCGATGGTATCGTAGGGAAACATACGCAACACGAACGACACGACCCACGGCGGACGATCCATCGCCCCGAGCACCGCGCGGAAGGTCCGCTCCGTCACGTAGCCGACACAACCGGTCGACAGGATGACATCTGTGCGGCCGATGCGCTCGATGTCGCGGGGCTCGAGCGGGTCGGATTCGAGGTTGGCGACGATGCCCTCGTCGAGCAGTCCGACCGAGACCGCATAGCGCACCGCCGGGGCCGACACGTCGAGGCCGACGAAGCGCGCGATGCCCGTGTCAGGCCAGCTCGCATAGTAGCTGCGATCGAGGCGCGCCAGATCGTCGGCGCTGAGCGCGGCCATGTCGGCGTTTCCGTAGCGCCTGCGCAGCCTGCGGAAGCTCAGCGGATAGCGGTGCACGGCCGCATTGATGCCGTACGAGCATCCGAGGTCGAGCACGGTGGGAGCGGTGTCATAACGGCGCTTCTTGGCCGAGAGAACCTGCCGGATGATCGGCGCGGCCACGTCCGGAATCATGTAATCGAGCGCGCCGAGTACGGAAAAGTAGCCGCGCGGATCATCCCGCAGGTATATGTCGTCGAAATTCGCCTTCGAGGCGTTGAGGCTGGCGAATGGTTGCATGTTGGTCTCCTGCGCGATCAGTGGGCGCCAGCGCGCCGATCGCTTGTTGAAATGGCGGCCGGTCCGGTCGGCCGCGAAAAATCCAGTGCGGATACATTTGCAAGAATATAATTTTGCGGGCCGTAATGCAACCCGATACGGGCGGCGGCGGCGCAAGCGCTTGACTGCAATGCGATGTTTTTTCGCGGCGACGCGGCGCCGCGTCAATCGCCGAGGAGCATTTCCCCGGCCGAGGAGGGAGCCGACTGGCGCATCGCGCCGCGCAGCGTGTTGAGACCCTGCGCCAGCCTGTTGAGATCTCGCGCGCCGATGCGCTGCAGGGCATCGACCAGCAGTCCGCTGTAGGGATGCGGCGAGCGCGAGAGCACACGCGTGCCCTCGGCGGTCGCGAACAGATGCACCACGCGCTGATCGTGTTGGTCGCGCGAGCGTCTGAGCAACCGCCGCTCCACCAGGGCGTTGACGAGATTGCTGGCGGTCGTCTGATGCAGCGCCAACTTTGCGGCAAGCTCCTTGACGGTCAGTCCGGCGCTGCGGCCGACCTCCGCCAGCGCCCAGAGCTGCGAGCCGGAGATGCCCGTGCTGTGCCTGACCCGGGTGTCGTACCGGCGCGCCGAGCCGACGACGGTGCGCAGGTCCTGCAGGGCGCGCAGCTCGACCGCCCGGCGGGGCGTCCGGCGAGCGGCCGCGGCCGTCTTGGCGGGCTTTCGGCCAGTGGCGCGGGTCTTCTCGCGCAAATCGAGCGTCAGGCGCATGATCGGATAGTCGGATACCTTGTCGGACATGAGCTGTCCCGGATGGGACAAGAGTAGCCCGGCGGCACGAGCCGCACAACAGCCGGCGCCGCCGCGTGTCGCGAGCGCCCGCGGCATCGATGCGGATATGTCCGCCGGGCGTGTCTGTGCGCTATGCTTTCGCCGGTGACACACCCCGATCAGCACCTGCTGCCGCTGCTGCCCTTCCTGCGCAACACCCCGTTCGCCTGGGTGCAGGGACTGGCGGTCGCCGCCGTCATCTTCGGCGCCTCGATGCTGGCGAGGCGCCTCGTGCGCCGCTACGACCGGCGCTTCAGAGCGGCCGGCCGTACCGACCTCATGGCCGTGGCATTGCAGGTCGCCAGCCGCACGACGATGTTCTTTCTCGTGTCGGTCTCGGTCTTCCTCGGCCTGCAGTTCTTCCAATGGCCGCTACGCGGCCACGGTTCGATCAATAGCGCGATCACCGTGGTGGTCTTCTGGCAGGTCGGCGTATGGGGAAGCACGGCGATCGCCGCCTGGCTGGAGCACAGGCGACACGTCCAGCACGGCGACAATCTTGCCGCGACCAGCTCGCTCGGGGTGATCGGATTCATCGGCAAGGCCGTCATGTGGACGATGGTCGTGCTCCTGGCGCTGCAGAACCTGGGCGTGAACGTCACGACCCTGGTGGCGGGACTCGGCGTGGGCGGCGTGGCCGTGGCGCTGGCCCTGCAGAACATCCTGGGCGACCTGTTCGCCTCCCTGTCGATCACTTTCGATCAGCCGTTCTTCGTCGGCGATTTCATCATCGTGGACAACTTCCAGGGCACCGTCGAGCACATCGGCGTCAAGAGCACGCGCCTGAGCAGCATCTCGGGCGAGCAGATCGTGCTGTCGAACTCGGACCTGCTCAAGAGCCGCCTGCGCAACTACGGCCGGATGCACGAGCGGCGCGTGCTGTTCACCATCGGGGTGACCTACGAGACCCCCGTGGAGCGGCTCGAGCGGATCCCGCAGATCCTGCGCACCATCATCGAAGGGATGGCGGACACCCGCTTCGACCGCTGCCATTTCTCGAATCACAACAGCGCGTCGCTCGACTTCGAGATCGTCTATTACGTGCTCTCGGCCGACTACAAGCGCCACATGGACATCCAGCAGGACATCCGCCTGAAGCTCCACCGGGAATTCACCCGCCTGGGCATCGAGTTCGCCTATCCGACGCAGCGGCTGATCATGGAGCGGTCCGGCGCCGCGACGGCGCAGCCCCCTCCCGCCCGATGAGCCCGGCTCCGGGGAGGCGGGGACGGCCCGCGCGGGAGCCACATCCCCGGAACGCGGCCCGAGCCACATCGGCCTAAATTTTCCTGAAACCCTCGAAAAGCCCCCCGGCGGGATTGACCGCGGGCGACAGACGGCTATTATCGGGTATATATCGGCGGTCGAGACCGCAAGCGTTGCCGTGCCCAGTGGCCCGGACGGCGCCGCGATCCGCCTCATCACTTCTTAGAATCAGCGGGAGCCATCGGTGACGCACTGCCCCATCCAGGGGGTTGGCGCCGGTGCGAGGGACCTTGCGCCCGCGAATGTTGCCCATCGGTTCGCCGCGCGGGCCGGCGGGGCTGCGTTGCGGTATGCACCGCGGACGCGCACCGCCGCCGCAGCCGCGGGAACCGCTGGGATGGCCGGCCATACGATGCCCCTGGCGTTTTTGGCCGTTTCCACCAACTTATGAGGCCGATCATGCGACACCAGCGCACACCCCGGGATGGCCCGGGCCTGCCGCGCCGCCCCCCGGGCGCCCCCGCAAAGCAGGGGCTGTACGATCCGTGGTTCGAGCACGAGTCCTGCGGCGTGGGCTTCGTGGTGGACATCAAGGGTCGCAAGTCCCACCGCATCCTCGAGCAGGCGATCCAGGTGCTGCGCAACCTCGATCACCGCGGCGCGTGCGGCTGCGAGACCAATACGGGCGACGGTGCCGGGGTGCTCATCCAGATGCCGCACGCCTTCCTGCGCGAGGTTGCGCGCAAGAGCCACCTGATGCTGCCCGGCCCGGGCGAGTACGCCAGCGGCCTGATCTTCCTGCCGCGCAACCCCACCCTGCGCCGGCGCATCGTCGAGGTGTTCGAGCACATCGTGCAGTCCGAAGGCCAGATCGTGCTCGGCTGGCGCACGGTGCCGACGAACAATGCCTCGCTCGGCGAGACCGCCAAGTCGGGCGAGCCGTTCATCCGCCAGGTGTTCATCGGGCGCGGCCCCGAGGTCAAGGACGAGACACAGTTCGAGCGCAAGCTGTTCATCATCAGGAAGCGGGCCTACAGCGAGATCCGCGAATCCACCATCGGCGGGGCCGAGTACTGGTACGTCTGCAGCCTCTCGCACAAGACGATCGTCTACAAGGGGATGCTGCTCACCGAGCAGCTCACCCGCTACTACCCCGACCTCATGGACCCGGCGGTCGAGACCGCGCTCGCCGTGGTGCACTCGCGCTTCAGCACCAACACCTTTCCGAGCTGGGACCGGGCGCACCCCTACCGCTACCTCGCGCACAACGGCGAGATCAACACCCTGCGCGGCAATTTCAACTGGATGAAGGCCCGCGAGGCGCTGTTCGAATCGCAGGTGTTCGGCGAGGACACGGACAAGATCCAGCCGGTCGTCAATCCCAATGGGAGCGACTCGGCCATGCTCGACAACACGCTCGAGCTCCTGGTGCTCTCGGGCCGCTCCCTGCCGCACGCCATGATGATGCTGATCCCGGAGCCGTGGTCCAATCACGAGACCATGGACGACGACCGCCGGGCGTTCTACCAGTATCACTCCAGCCTGATGGAGCCGTGGGACGGTCCGGCCTCCATCGCCTTCACCGACGGCAGGCACGTGGGAGCGGTGCTCGATCGCAACGGCCTCAGGCCCTCGCGCTACTACGTCACCCGCGACGGGCTGGTCATCATGGCCTCCGAGGCCGGCGTGCTCGATGTGCCGCCGGAGGACGTGGTGCAGAAGGGCCGGCTGCAGCCGGGGCGGATGTTCCTCGTCGACACCGAGCAGGGCCGCATCATCGACGACGAGGAGATCAAACGCACCGTCAGCGCCGAGCAGCCCTACCGGCAGTGGCTCGACCAGCACCTGGTGTATCTGATGGATCTGCCGCCGGTGACCGAGTTGCCGGCCTCCGATCCGGAGACGCTGCTCGAGCGCCAGATCGCCTTCGGCTATACGTTCGAGGATCAGCGGCTGCTGCTTGCGCCCATGGCGCGCAACGGCGTCGAGGCGATCGGCTCGATGGGCAACGACGCGCCGCTGGCGGCGCTGTCCGACCGGCCGCGCCTGCTGTATGACTACTTCAAGCAGCTGTTCGCGCAGGTGACCAACCCGCCGATCGACTGCATCCGCGAGGAGCTGATCACCGCTTCCGAGGTGTGGCTCGGCTCGGAAGGCAACCTGCTCGAGCCGCAGCCCTCGGATTGCCGGCGGCTGGAGCTCAAGGGCCCCATTCTCACCAACGAGGAATTCGCCAGGATCCGGCGCATGGGCCTGCCGGGCCTGAAGGTCGGGGCGCTGTCCATCCTCTTCCGCGCCACCCGCGGCGAGAAGGGCCTCACCAAGTCCATGGAGGAGCTGTGTCTGGCGGCGCGCCGTCTGATCGAGAATGAGGAAGTCAACATCCTGCTGCTGAGCGACCGGGGGGTGACCCGGGATTTCGCCGCGGTACCGGCGCTGCTGGCGGTGAGCGGCCTGCACCACTACCTCATCCGCGAGGGCCTGCGCACGCGCGTCAGCATCGTGCTCGAGACCGGCGAGGCGCGCGAGGTCCATCACTTCGCGCTGCTCATCGGCTACGGCTGCTCGGCGGTCAATCCCTACCTCGCCTTCGAGACGGTGGAGAGCGTGATCCGCGAGGGCCTGGTCACCGACGTCGATACCACGCTCGCGTGCAAGAACTACGTCAAGGCCGCCACCAAGGGCGTCATCAAAGTCATGTCCAAGATGGGCATTTCGGCCGTGCAGAGCTATCACGGCGCCCAGGTGTTCGAGGCCGTCGGCCTGCGTCAGGACGTGATCGATGAGTACTTCACCTGGACCGCATCGCGCATCGGCGGTATCGGGATGGAGACCATCGCGCAGGAGGTGCTGATGCGCCACCGCGCGGCCTTCCCCGCGCGCAAGATCAGAGACCCCCTGCCGACCGGAGGGCAGTACCAGTGGCGCGCCGACGGCGAGCACCACCTGTTCAACCCGCAGTCCATTCACCGCCTGCAGAAGGCGGTGCGCACGGGCAGCTATGAGACTTACAAGTCCTACGCCGCGCTGATCGACGAACAGTCGAGACAGCTGGCGACCCTGCGCGGATTGATGGAGTTCGTGCCCTTCGAGCCCGTGCCCATCGAGGAAGTCGAGCCCATCGAAAGCATCCTCAAGCGCTTCAAGTCGGGAGCGATGTCCTACGGCTCGATCAGCCGGGAGGCGCACGAGACGCTGGCCGTCGCCATGAATCGCATCGGCGGCAAGAGCAACACCGGCGAAGGCGGCGAGGATCCCGCCCGCTATGCGCCCGGTCCCGACGGCGACTCGCGAAACAGCGCCATCAAGCAGGTGGCCTCGGGACGCTTCGGCGTCACCAGCCAGTACCTGGTCAACGCCCGCGAGATTCAGATCAAGATGGCCCAGGGTGCCAAGCCCGGCGAGGGCGGACAGCTTCCCGGCAGCAAGGTCTACCCGTGGATCGCCAAGACCCGGCACACCACCGCGGGAGTGGGACTGATCTCCCCGCCGCCGCATCACGACATCTACTCCATCGAGGACCTGGCCGAGCTGATCCACGACCTGAAGAACGCGAACCGCGAGGCGCGAATCAGCGTGAAGCTGGTCTCCGAGGCGGGCGTGGGCACCATCGCCGCGGGAGTCGCCAAAGCGCATGCGGACGTGGTGCTGATCAGCGGTTACGACGGCGGCACGGGCGCATCGCCGCAAACCTCGATCACTCACGCCGGCCTGCCATGGGAGCTCGGCGTCGCGGAAACGCACCAGACACTGGTGTTGAACAATCTACGCAGCCGCATCGCGGTGGAAACGGACGGACAGCTCAAGACCGGCCGCGACGTCGTCATCGCCGCGCTGCTCGGCGCGGAAGAGTTCGGCTTCGCCACCGCCCCGCTGGTGGCGATGGGCTGCATCATCATGCGCGTCTGCCACCTCAATACGTGTCCGGCGGGGATCGCGACCCAGGATCCGCGGCTGCGCGAGAAGTTCGCCGGCAGGCCCGAGCACGTCGTGAACTTCATGCGCTTCATCGCGCAGGACGTGCGCGAGCGGATGGCGGAGCTCGGCTTCCGCACCGTGGAGGAAATGGTCGGCCGCGTGGATTGCCTGCGCATGAAGCGGGCCGTGGACCACTGGAAGGCCCGGGATTTCGACTTCAGCCACATCCTGTATCAGCCGGATGTCGGCGAGGAAGTGGGCCGCTTCCGCCAGATCGACCAGGATCATGGCCTGGAGAGCTCCCTCGACCTGACGACGCTGCTGCCGCTGTGCGGGCCCGCCATCGAGCGCGGCGAGCAGGTGCGCGCCGAGCTGCCGATCCGCAACGTCAACCGCGTCGTCGGCACCATCACGGGCAGCGAAGTCACCCGCAGGCACGGACCTCAGGGCCTGCCCGAGGACACCATCCGCATCCGCTTCAAGGGTACGGCGGGTCAGAGCTTCGGCGCGTTCATGCCGCCCGGGATGACCTTCGTCCTGGAAGGCGACGCCAACGACTACGTGGGCAAGGGTCTTTCGGGCGGGCGGATCATCGTATTCCCGCCCGCCGACTCGCCGTTCGCCGCGGAGGAGAACATCATCATCGGCAACGTCGGTCTGTACGGAGCCACCGCGGGTGAAGCCTACATCGGCGGCATGGCCGGCGAGCGTTTCGCCGTGCGCAACAGCGGAGTCGATACGGTGGTGGAAGCGGTCGGTGACCACGGCTGCGAGTACATGACAGGCGGCCACGTGGTCGTCCTCGGGCCGACCGGACGCAACTTCGGCGCCGGCATGTCGGGCGGCATCGCCTACGTGCTCGACGAGGCCGGCGAGTTCCCCTCGCGTGTGAACGCGCAGATGGTCGGTCTCGAGCCTCTCGAGGACCCGCGACAGATCGCCCGTGTGCGCGCCATGATCGAGCGGCACCGCGAATTCACCGGCAGCGCCCGCGCCGGCTACGTGCTGGAGAACTGGGAACGCCTGCTGGCGCAGTTCGTGTGCGTGGTGCCCAAGGACTTCAAGCGCGCCATGGCCTCGCTCGAGCGCGCCCACAGCCAGGGTCTGAGCGGCGACGAGGCCGTCATGGTGGCCTTCGAAGAGAACGCGCGCGACCTGGCGCGCGTCGGTGGAAACTAGTTCATGGCTCGGGATCGGGCATCCCCGTGCCCTCATCGTTCTTGGTAGCCTCGTCTGATTGTTGAGAGAGTATGGGCAAGCCGACTGGATTCATCGAATATCTGCGCGAGCTGCCGGTGGACCGCGCACCTCAGGAACGGGTGCGCGACTGGCGGGAGTTTCACCACCACATGGACGAGAAGCGCCTGCGCAACCAGGCCGCCCGCTGCATGGACTGCGGCGTGCCGTTTTGCCACACGGGCACGCTCGTCTCGGGCATGGCCTCGGGCTGCCCGATCCACAATCTGATCCCGGAGTGGAACGACCTTCTCTACCGGGGCCTGTGGCGCGAGGCGCTCGAACGGCTCCTGAAAACAAACAACTTCCCCGAGTTCACCGGCCGGGTGTGCCCGGCCCCGTGCGAAGGCTCGTGCGTGCTCGGCATCAACGCTCCGCCGGTCGCCATCAAGACCATAGAGTCGGCGCTCGCCGACGAGGGCTGGGACCAGGGGTGGATCGTGCCGGAGCCGCCGGCAGGGAACTCCGGCAAGAAGGTCGTGGTGATCGGCTCGGGACCGGCGGGCCTCGCCTGCGCGGCCCAGCTCAATCGCGCCGGCCACACCGTGACGGTGCTCGAGCGCGAGGACCGGCCGGGAGGGCTGCTCATGTACGGCATTCCCAACATGAAGCTCGACAAGAAGGACGTCGTGCTGCGGCGAATCGAGCTGATGGAGAAGGAGGGTGTCCGGTTTGTCTGCAACGCCCACGTGGGCGAGAACGTCGAGGCGCAGCTGCTGCGCAAAGACTTCGACGCCATCGTTCTATGCACGGGAGCGACACAACCGCGCGACCTTGCGGTGCCGAACCGCAAGCTCAAAGGCGTGCATTTCGCGATGGAATACCTGACGGCGAGCACCAGGGCGCTGCTCGATGACGACCCGACCCGCAGCCCCATCCATGCTCGAGGCCGCAGCGTCGTGGTCATCGGCGGCGGCGACACGGGCACAGACTGCGTGGCCACGGCGATGCGTCAGGGGTGCAAGAGCCTCAGGCAGATCGAGATCCTGCCCCGGCCGCCGATGGAGCGCGCCGAGGACAATCCGTGGCCGGAGTGGCCCAAGGTATACCGGCTCGATTACGGTCAGGAAGAGGCGGCGGCGAAGTTCGGCGCCGATCCGCGCACGTATGTCACGACGGTGAAGCGTCTCAACGGCGACGCCGAGGATGGCATACGGTCGGTGACCACTGTGCAGATCGCCTGGCGACGCGGCGGCGACGGGCGGCTCGCTCCGAGCGAAGTGCCGGGCAGCGAGCAGGATATCCCCGCCGACCTGGTGCTGCTGGCGCTCGGCTTCACCGGGCCCGAGCAGCCGCTGCTCGCCGAGCTCGGCATCAAGACCGACGCACGCTCCAACATCGAGGCCGGACACGGCGCATTCGCGACCAGCGTCGAGGGCGTGTTCGCCGCGGGCGACTGCCGCCGCGGACAGAGCCTCGTCGTGTGGGCCATCGACGAAGGCCGGGGCGCCGCGCGCGAATGCGACCGGTACCTGATGGGCACTACGGACTTGCCTTGAGTATGAAGCCCGGGATCGGACGTCCCTGCCACAACTCCCGCCGCGCCGGACAAAAGACGCGACTTTTGCCCGGCGCTCGCCAGCTGCGGCGGCGGGGCACGTCCCGTGCCCTGAGCCGTCAATCCTCATGAGCGCCCAACCCACTACCGCCCCGCCGTCCAGGGAGATCGCGCGCGGCCGCGCGGCCTCGGCCCGGCTGCGCGAGATCCCCTACAACTACACCTCGTTCTCAGACCGGGAGATCGTGATCCGGCTGCTCGGGGAACGCCACTGGGCGATCATCGAGGAGCTGCGCAAAGAGCGGCGCACCGGCCGCTCGGCGCGCATGCTCTACGAGGTGCTGGGCGACATCTGGGTGGTGCGCCGCAATCCCTACCTGCACGACGACCTGATCGAGAACGTGCGCCGGCGGCGGCTGCTCATCCAGGCACTGCACCATCGCCTGGGGGAGATCGACCGGCGGCGCGACGGCGCCGGCGGCGAGCGGTACGATCAGGTGGGCGAGCTGCTGACCGCCGCGCGGGCGGCGGTGCGGAGCTTCGAGACGGACTTCGACGGCTGGAGCACCTTGCGGCGGCGTGCGCTGCGCGCTCTGAAGCGGCACACGCGGCCGGACAATATCCGATTCGACGCCTACGCCCGCGTCTGTCATGTCACGGACGCGACCGACTGGCGCGTCGAATATCCCTTCGTCGTGCTGGTGCCGGATACCGAGGCGGAGATCCCCGGTCTGGTGCGGGCGTGCATCGAGCTGGGCCTCACCATCATTCCGCGCGGCGGCGGCACCGGCTACACCGGCGGCGCCGTGCCGCTGACCCCTCTTTCCGCCGTCATCAACACCGAGAAGCTCGAGCACCTCGGCGCCATCGAGCACCTGACACTGCCCGGACTCGGGCAACCCGTCCCGACCCTGCTCAGCGAAGCCGGCGTGGTGACCCGCCGGGTCGCCGACGTCGCGGACAGCGGCGGACTGGTATTCGCCGTCGACCCGACCTCCGCCAACGCCTCGTGCATCGGCGGCAATATCGCCATGAATGCCGGCGGCAAGAAGGCGGTTCTCTGGGGCACGGCGGTCGACAACCTGGCCTGGTGGCGCATGGTCGACTGCGAGGGCAACTGGCTGGAGGTGAGCCGCATCGCCCACAATCGCGGCAAGATCCATGACGTTGAAACGGCCGAGTTCGAGCTCATCTGGAAGGACGGCCGCTCGCCGCCCGACCAGGCGCCGGTGCTGCGCGAACAGCGGCTCAGCATTCCTGGACGCAGGTTCCGCAAGCTAGGCCTCGGCAAGGACGTGACCGACAAGTTCCTGGGCGGGCTGCCCGGCATACAGAAGGAGGGATGCGACGGTCTGATCACCTGCGCCCGCTGGGTGCTGCACCGCGCCCCACGCCACACGCGCACCGTGTGCCTGGAGTTCTTCGGCCAGGCACGCGAGGCCGTGCCCGCCATCGTGCAGATCAAGGACTACCTGGATGGCCTCGCCGCCAAAGACGTGCGGCTGGCGGGCCTCGAGCACATGGATGAGCGCTACCTGCGCGCCGTAGGCTACACGACCAAATCCAAGCGCGGCGCGCTGCCGAAGATGGCGCTGTTCGGCGACATCGTCGGCGATGACGAGTCGGCGGTTGCCGCCGCCGCTTCCGCCGTCGTCAGAATCGCCAACGCCCGCAGCGGCGAGGGCTTCATCGCGGCCAGCGCCGAGGCCCGCCGCAAGTTCTGGCTGGACCGCTCGCGCACCGCCGCCATCGCGCGCCACACCAACGCCTTCAAGATCAACGAAGACGTGGTGCTGCCGCTGAAGCGCATGGGCGAGTACACCGACGAGATCGAGCGCATCAACATCGAGTTCTCGACCGCCAACAAGTTGAAGCTGCTCGATGAGCTGGACGCCGTGTTCGCCGAACCGCCGCCGCTCGCCCGCGCCGAGGACCTGGAATTCGGCAATCTGCCGGATACGGAGGTGATCGGCGAGCGGGCCGCGCAGGCGCGCCAGCTCATCGCCGACGTGCGCGCGCGCTGGAGCTGGCTGGCCTCGCATCTGGATGCGAACCTCGCCGAGGCCCTGCCCGAGCTCATCGAGCTGGGCTATGCCTCCCGGGAACAGGAGCTGCGCGCGCGTCTGCAGGAGACATTGCCACTGAAGGTGTTCCACGCCCTTCAGGACCGGACGATTCGCGCGTCATGGAAGCGCGAGCTGCGCGAGCCGCTGCGGCACATCTTCGGCGGACGCATTTTCGCGCCCATCCTCGCCGCGTGCGAGGACGCCCATCGGCGCGTTCTGCGCGGCCGCGTTTTTGTCGCCCTGCACATGCACGCCGGAGACGGCAACGTCCACACCAACATCCCGGTCAACTCGGACGACTACGAGATGCTGCACGCGGCGTCGGCGGCGGTCACGCGGATCATGGGAATCGCACGCCGGCTGGACGGCGTCATCTCCGGCGAGCACGGCATCGGCATCACCAAGCTGGAATTCCTCGACGAGAACGAGACACGGGAGTTCCGCGCCTACAAGCAGAGCGTCGACCCCGAGGGTCGCTTCAACAAGGGCAAGCTCTTCCCGGGCGGGGACCTGTCGAACGCCTACACGCCGAGCTTCAACCTGCTTGGCCACGAATCGCTCATCATGCAGCAGTCGGCGATCGGCGAGATCTCCGACGCCATCAAGGACTGCCTGCGCTGCGGCAAGTGCAAGCCGGTCTGCGCCACGCACGTACCCCGCGCCAACCTGCTCTACAGCCCGCGCGACAAGATTCTCGCGACCTCGCTGCTGATCGAGGCGTTTCTCTACGAGGAGCAGACCCGCCGCGGCGTCAGCATCCGCCACTGGGACGAGTTCTCCGACGTGGGCGATCACTGCACCGTCTGCCACAAGTGCGTCACGCCCTGCCCGGTGGACATCGATTTCGGCGACGTGTCCATGGCCATGCGCGACCTGCTGCGGCGCATGGGTCAGAAGCGCTTCAACCCCGGCACGGCCGCGTCCATGTTCTTTCTGAACGCGACCAACCCCGAGACCATCCGTCTGGCCCGAAAGGTCATGATCGGCTGGGGCTACGCGGCGCAGCGGGCCGGCCACCGGCTGCTGAAGGGGCTGGCGCGCGCGCAGACCCGTCATCCACCGGCCACGACCGGCAGGCCGAAAATGGTCGAGCAGGTGGTGCATTTCGTCAACAAGAAGATGCCGGCCGGGCTGCCGAAGAAGACGGCGCGCGCGCTGCTCGACATCGAGAATCCCGCCTATGTGCCCATCATCCGCGATCCGGCGGCGACGACCGCCGAGACCGAGGCGGTGTTCTACTTCCCCGGCTGCGGCTCGGAGCGGCTGTTCTCGCAGGTCGGTCTCGCCACCCAGGCGATGCTCTGGCACGTCGGGGTGCAGACGGTTCTGCCGCCCGGCTACCTGTGCTGCGGCTATCCGCAGCGGGGCGCCGGGCAGTTCGACCGCGCGGAGAAGATCACCACCGACAATCGCGTGCTGTTCCACCGTGTGGCCAACACGCTCAACTACCTCGATATCCGCACGGTGGTGGTGAGCTGCGGCACCTGCTACGACCAGTTGCTGGGCTACAAGTTCGAGGAGATCTTCCCCGGCTCGCGCATCATCGATAT
>OBLK01000044.1_pt1 | contig 54722 bp, 53 predicted proteins | sample 1518871 | NCBI WGS metagenome assembly OBLK01 (sample SAMEA2464837, study PRJEB22497) | soil metagenome | biome: Grassland; feature: Farmland; material: Clay | place: Australia | collected 2013-02-01 | depth 0.8 m
CCCACGCCGCGGGGCGCACGCGGCCCCCCGGCACGCCCCACTCCCCCCTCCCCCCGGCGCCGCTGCCGACCCTGTTCCCCCCCCACCCCCCCGTCCTTGGCCCTGGCGTGCCCCAGCCGGCGGTCGGTCGCCGACAGCTGGACCCGCTCACCGAGCGCCCCGCCGACGCTGTAGCCGCCGAGCCGCACCAGCAGCAACGCGATCCGCCGGGGCCGGACCAGGTGCGCGACGAGCTCGTCGACGTTCAGCCCTGGCCGCTCCCCCGGCTCGACGTCGAGCGGCTCGAACGGGACCGCGACCGTCGCCGTCGCGCCGTCGGCCGCGTACGCGGTCACCCGTGTCGGGTCGAGCTCGGTGCGTAGCACGCCGCCGTGCCCGGCCGCGAACCGCTCGAACCAGCCGGCAACGCGCTCCGCCTCCACGAGAACCGTCTTCAAGGCGAACTCAAAGGCCGGTCGCCACCGCCACGTAGACCGGCAGCGGGTGGCCGGTCTCCGGCGGAGAGAGCCGCTGCACGCCACCGAAGCCGGCGTCGGTCAGCGCACCGCACACCTCGGCCTCGGTGAGCACCCGGTGGCTGGTCGAGACCGACCTGGCGACCTGCCAGCCGGCCGGCCCGCGCACGAGCTGCACGATGTCCAGGCCGTACGAGCTGCCGTCGGCCGACCAGTCCCACAGCTGGACGGTGACCGTGCGGTCGTCGCCGCGGCCGCTCACCCTCGGCGGCGGCCCGGCCGGGCGCAGCCCCCGCAGCCGGTCCAGCTCCGGCACCGGGGCCAGCAGCAGGCCTCCCGGCCGTAGCGCGCGGGCGGCGCGACTCAGCGCCGGGCGCAGCACCCGCTGGTGGGCGAGCCTTGGCAGCAGGTCGTCGCCGGCCCTGACCACGTCGACCCGCTCCTTGATCGGCAGCTCGAGCAGGTCGAGCAGGTCGGCGGTCTGGTGCGACCCGGTGCCGAGGACAGCCTGCGCGATGGCCGACAGCGCGTCGAACGAGTCGTCCCCTCCGCCCGCTTGGCGAGACCGCAGGGATGCCACGCGGCGAGGGTAAGGCAGCCGCAATCGGCACCGGGGCGGGGGTCACAGCACGAGCGCGTCGGTCCACAGCGCGGTCGACCGGCCGGCCAGCACCTCGAGCAGCGAGGCGGTCTGGGCGTCGGTCAGCGAGGCGACGAAGTCGACGATGGCCCGGCCGTAGGCCAGTTGCAGCGGGGTCGCCCCGGTCCCGCCGAGCACCTCGGGACTATCGGCGGCGAGCCCGGCGTACTCGTCGTAGGCCAGGCCGACCAGGTCGTGCAGCCGGCGCGGCAGCCTGGCCCGCTCGCCGGTGTCGGTGATCCACTCGTGCAGCGCGTCCACCAGCGAGGTGAGCAACCGGGCCTGGCCACGCTGGTGCAGCGCGAGCTCGGGCCGCTCGAGCACGAAGTGCCGGTGCACGAACTTGAGCACGGCGACCTCGTGCCACTGCGGACCGGCGAGCGTGACGTGGGCCGCGCGCGGGTGCGGATCGGCGACCACCCGGACACCGTCGACCAGCCGCTCGGTCCACCTCGCCGAGAACGAGGCCACGTTCTGCTCGGCCTGGATGGACCCGTCGAACGGTACCGCGAGCAGCCCGTCGACCAGCTCGACGAGCACCCGGCGCACCGCGGCGGCGAACAGCTCGTCGTCGACGATCCAGCCGTCCTTGGCGTGCAGCCGGCGGCGCAGCGCCTCCATAGCGTGCCCCGGCCGGCGGCGCCCGTCGCGAAGGCTGACGAACTCGGTGCCGTGGGCGGCCAGGTCGAGGGCGTTCCGCGCCCACCCGGACAGCTCGGCGGCCACCGGGGCGTGCTGCAGCACGCCGACCCGGTGGAAGTCCTCCACGTCGTGGATCGCGTAGGCGATGTCGTCGGCGGTGTCCATCACGGCCGCCTCGACGGTCTGCCGGTTGGCCGGGATCAACCCGGTGAACGGGGCCATGGCCTGCGCGAAGTCGTCGAGCTCTGTGAAGTAGCAGGAGAACTTGGCCGACCCGGTGCCCGGCTCGCCCGGCGGCTCGGCCGCACCTCGCGGCGGCACCGGCTGGTGGCTCGGGTGCGGCTGCGGCACCAGCATCCGTGCCCACGGGTACTTCAGCAGCGCCGCCCGCGCCGCCGCGGTCAGGTCGAGGCCGGCCGCCGAAGGCCCCCGGACGTCGGTGGTGGTCAGGATGCGCAACGTCTGGGCGTTGCCCTCGAACCCGTCCGGCAGCCCGAACTTGGTGCGCGCCAGCCGGTCGAGCACCCGCTCCCCGAGGTGGCCGAACGGCGGATGCCCGAGGTCGTGTGCGAGCGACGCCGCCTCCACCACGTCTGGATCGCAGCCGCCGAGCTGGTCGACCAGCTCACCGTCGGACTTGGCCAGCCGCTCCGCGACCGCCCTGGCCAGCTGGGCGACCTTCAGGCTGTGCGTGAGCCGGTTGTGCAGCAGCAGCCCTGGGCCGGTCGGGCTGACCACCTGGGTGACGCCCCCGAGCCTGGCGAAGAACGGTGACGCCGCGATCCGGTCCCGGTCCACCCGGTACGGGCTCGACGCCAGCCCACCGGTCCCCGCCGGCTCCCGTCCGCCGTCGCCTCGCCGCGCGGCCCGTGCCTGTTCGCGCAGCACCCTTAGACCTCGCCGTACGACAGCTCGTCCATACCCGAGCAACATACGCCGCACGGATAGCCGCTCACGTCACGGCGGTTCCTGGGCGGCAGCCGGCTCACCACCGGCGGGGCGGGGACAACAACAACTCGGCGCCCAGCGGCGGGAAGACCGCCGCCCTCAAGCACAAGAGCGCCGCGAAGCTGCCCCCAGGGCCCTTGGCCCCCAGCCGGGTCCCCGGCCCCGTGAACGCTTGCCAGCGGTTGTGCACGGCCTCGAACAGCGCTCGGCCCAGACCGCGGCCCCGATGCGGCGGCGAGACCTCGACCGCGACCTCCCACCGCCCCGCGACGCCGCGACCGAGCAGCACGAGGCCGCCGTCGCAGGTCCAGACCCGGACGCCCGTGCGGTAGCGCTCGGCCCTGGCGACCCTCGCGTGGTCCGAGCCGGCGGCCTCCACGAGGCCGTCGGGCATCCCGCCGGGGCGCCGGGGCGCGGCGTGTGCGACCAGGACGAGGTCGATGTTGCTGAGCTGCCGCCCGGTCGCCGCCTCGAGCTCGACCAGGAACCGCGGGCTCAGCGGTGCCGACAGGTCCCCGTCCGGCAGCCGCCCGGCCACCCAGTCGGCCGCGACGTCAGCGACCACGACGTTGTGTCCGGTGAACGCGAACACCCCGTGGGACCGCTCGTCGGGCGGCGTCAGCACGCGAAGACCGCCGTCCGGTGCCGGGTGGCGACCGGCGGCGGTCTGGGTGAACACCGTTTGGAGCGGATGGCACATTGACCCAACCTAGTTGGCCGATTGTGCCATCCGGTCAGGAGGCGAACGGTGTCAGACCGTGAAGCCGAGGGCCCTGAGCTGCTCGCGGCCCTCCTCGGTGATCTTGTCCGGGCCCCACGGTGGCAGCCACACCCAGTTGATCTTCACGTCGCTCGCCAGGCCACCACCGGGCCCCTCGACCAGGGCCGCCCTGGTCTGGTCCTCGATGACGTCGGTGAGCGGGCACGCCGCCGAGGTGAGCGTCATGTCGAGCGTGACGACGTTGGTGTCGTCGACCCGAACGTCGTAGAGCAAGCCGAGGTCGACGACGTTGATGCCGAGCTCGGGGTCGACGACGTCGCGCATGGCCTCCTCGATGTCGTCGACGGTTGGCTGCTCGGTCATCGGTCCTCTCCTTCGTCCTGCGCGGCCCGGGCGACGGCGTCCTTGAACGCCATCCAGCCGAGCAGCGCGCACTTGACTCTGGCCGGATAGCGGGCGACGCCGGCGAACGCCACCGCGTCCTCCAGCACGTCCTCGTCCGGCTCGACCTGGCCGCGGCTGGAGATCATCTCGACGTAGCTGTCCATTGTGGACAGCGCGGTCTTGAGCGAGCGGTCCACGACCAGGTCGGTGAGCACGGACGTGGCGGCCTGGCTGATCGAGCAGCCGACCGAGTTGTACGACACGTCGGCGACTGTGGCGTCGAGCCCCGAGCCGACCAGTTGCACCCTGAGCGTCACCTCGTCGCCGCACACCGGGTTGACATGGTGCACCTCGGCGTCGAACGGCTCCCGCAGCCCGTGCCGGTGCGGGTTGCGGTAGTGGTCCAGGATGATCTCCTGGTACAGCGTCTCCAGCTTCATCAGACGACTCCGAAGAAGCGCTGGGCCGTGCGCACGCCCGCCACCAGCACGTCTACCTCCTCGAGAGTGTTGTACAGGTAGAAGGTGGCCCGCACGGTCGCCTCCAGGCCATACGCCCAGTGCACCGGCCGGGCGCAGTGCAGCCCGACCCGCACAGCGACCCCGGCGTCGTCGAGCACCTGGCCGATGTCGTGTGCGTGCACGCCGTCGACGACGAACGAGACCGCTCCGCCGCGGTCGGTCAGGTTGGGCGGCCCGATGATCCGCAGGCCGGAGATCTCGCCCAGCCCAGACAGGGCCGCCTCGGTCAGCATCAGCTCGTGCCGGTGGATGCGGTCCATGCCGACGACGTCGAGGTAGTCGACGGCCGCGGACAGGCCGACGGCCTGCGAGGTCATCGGCACGCCGGCCTCGAACCGCTGCGGTGGCGGCGCGAACGTGGTGCGCTCCATGCGCACGCTCTCGATCACCGAGCCACCGGTCAGGAACGGTGGCATGGCGGCGAGCAGTGAGCTCCGCCCGTACAGCACGCCGATCCCGGACGGGCCGAGCATCTTGTGCCCGGAGAACACCGCGAAGTCCACGCCGAGCGCGACCAGGTCGACCGGCCCGTGCGGCACCGACTGGCAGGCGTCGAGCACGCTGAGCGCGCCGACCTTGCGTGCCCGGTCTGCCAGCAGCTCGACCGGGTTCATCGTGCCGAGCACGTTGGACTGGTGGCAGAACGCGACCACCTTGGTGCGCTCGTTGATCAGCTCGTCGATGTTGGACAGGTCCAGCCGGCCGTCCGGGGTGAGCCCGAACCAGCGCAGGGTCGCGCCGGTCCTGATGCACAGCTGCTGCCACGGCACCAGGTTGGCGTGGTGCTCCATCTCCGTGATCAGGATCTCGTCGCCCGGGCCGACCAGGAACCGCTCGGCCTCCGGGCCGGAGGTGGCGGCGTTGCTCATCGCATAGGCGACCACGTTGATGCCCTCGGTGGCGTTCTTGGTGAACACCACCTCACTTGGTCGGATCCCGACGAACCCGGCGATCCGGGCGCGCGCCGCCTCGTAGGCGTCGGTGGCCTCCTCGGCCAGCTGGTGCGCGCCGCGGTGCACGGCGGCGTTGTGCTGCTCGATGAAGGCGCGCTCGGCGTCGAGTACCTGCCGAGGCCGCTGCGAGGTGGCCCCGGAATCCAGGTACACCAGGCGTTTGCCGTCCCGCACTGTGCGGGAGAGGATCGGAAAATCTGCGCGGATCTTGCCGACGTCGAGGTCACCTGTCATGAGAATGTCGCCGCCTCCTGCCTTCCCGTGAACCGGACGTAGCCCCCCTCTTCCAACTTCTCGGCCAGCTCGGGGCCACCGGACTCCACGATCCGGCCGCCCGCGAAGACGTGGACGCGGTCTGGCGTGATGTACCGGAGCACGCGTGTGTAGTGGGTGATCAGCAGCACGCCGACGTCGCCGGCCGCCCGGTAGGCGTTGACGCCGTCGGCGACCACGCGAAGCGCGTCGACGTCGAGCCCGGAGTCGGTCTCGTCGAGGATCGCGATCTTCGGCTTGAGCAGCGAGAGCTGCAGGATCTCGTGGCGCTTCTTCTCGCCGCCGGAGAATCCCTCGTTGACGCTGCGCTCGGCGAAAGCCTGGTCGATGTCAAGGGCGCTCATGGCCTCCTTGACCTCCTTGACCCAGGTGCGCAGCTTGGGTGCCTCGCCACGGACGGCGGTGACCGCGGTACGCAGGAAGTTCGACATCGAGACCCCGGGCACCTCGATCGGGTACTGCATCGCGAGAAATAGCCCCGCTCGACTGCGTTCATCAACGGACATCGACAGCACGTCCTCGCCGTCGAGCAGCACCTCGCCCGAGGTGACCTCGTACTTGGGGTGGCCGGCGACGGAGTAGGCCAGCGTCGACTTGCCGGAGCCGTTGGGACCCATCATCGCGTGGGTCTCGCCGGCTCGGACGGTCAGGTTGACGCCGGACAGGATCTCTTTGGCGCCGTCCTCGGTGGTCACCGAGACGTGCAGGTCCTTGATCTGGAGGGTGGCCATCGGTTTGCCTGTCGCTCCTGTTCGAAAGTCTCGTGGTGGGTGCAACGTGCCGTCAGATCGCGGAGCCGACGGCGTCGAGCTCTGCGTCGATCGCGGCCTCGAGGCGCTCCCGGATCGCCGGCACGCCGATCCTGGCGAGGATCTCGCCGAAGAAGCCGCGCACCACCAGCCGCCGCGCCAGGTCGGCCGGGATGCCGCGCGAGGTCAGGTAGAACAGCTGCTCGTCGTCGAACCGCCCGGTGGCCGAAGCGTGCCCGGCACCCTCGATCTCGCCGGTCTCGATCTCCAGGTTGGGTACCGAGTCGGCCCTGGCGCCCTGGGTCAGCACCAGGTTCCGGTTCAGCTCGAACGTGTCGGTGCCCTCGGCCGCCGCCCGGATGAGCACGTCGCCGATCCATACGGTGTGTGCGTCCTGGCCCTGCAGCGCGCCCTTGTAGGTCACCCTCGACCGGCAGTTGGCCACGGCGTGGTCGACGAACAAGCGATGCTCGAGGTGCTGGCCGGCGTCGGCGAAGTACAGGCCGTTGAGCTCGACGTCGCCGCCTGGCGCGGCGAGCGTCACGGTCGGCGTCACCCGGACCAGGTCACCGCCGAGGCTCACCACGGTGTGCTTGAGGAAGGCGTCGCGGCCGATCCGGGCGTGGTGGGCACTGGTGTGCACGGTGTCGTCGGCCCAGTCGTGCACCGCGACGACGGTCAGCGCGGCGCCGTCGGCGACCACGAACTCGACGTTCTCGGCGTAGGTCCCGCTCCCCCGGTAGTCGAGTACCACGATGCCGCGGGCGAACCGCTCGGCGCGCACCTGCAGGTGCCCGTAAGCGGTGCGGCCGGCGCCGGGGCCGGTGACGGTCACCATGACGGGGGCGTCGAGCTCGACCTCCTTCGGCACCGTGATGACGGTCGCCGTCTCGAACGACCCCCAGGCTTGCGCTGCGATCCGGTCGCTCGGGATGCCGGCGGCGCCGAGCCGCTCGTCGCCACGGGCGGCCTGCTCCACGCGCACGGTGCCCGCCACGCCGGCCGCCGCGTGGTCGACCTCGTGGGTTGCCGTGCCGGTGCGCTCGGCGCCGTTGTGCAGCCCGCGCAGGCGGCGCAGCGGGGTGAACCGCCAGTCCTCCTCGCGGCCGCTCGGCACCTCGAAGGCGTCGACGTCGAACGAGGTGAACCGCTCGCCGCGGGAGGTCTGCCGCACGAGGGTCACCTCGCGCTCGGTGTGATCAACAACCGTCATCTCAGCCGACGGCCCCTTCCATCTGCAGCTCGATCAGCCGGTTCAGCTCCAGCGCGTACTCCATCGGCAGCTCGCGAGCGATCGGCTCGACGAACCCGCGCACCACCATGGCCATCGCCTCGTCCTCGGTGAGGCCACGCGACATCAGGTAGAACAGCTGGTCCTCGCTTACCTTGGACACCGTCGCCTCGTGCCCCATCGAGACGTCGTCGGTGCGGACGTCGACGTACGGGTAGGTGTCGCTGCGGCTGATGGTGTCGACCAGCAGCGCATCGCACTTGACGGTGGAGCGGCTGTGATGGGCGTTCCGGTTGACCCGGACCAGGCCGCGGTAGGAGGTGCGACCTCCGCCGCGGGCGACGGACTTGGACACGATCGTCGAGGACGTGTGCGGCGCCAGGTGCACCATCTTGGCGCCCGCGTCCTGGTGCTGACCTTCGCCGGCGAACGCGACCGAGAGCACTTCGCCCTTGGCGTGCTCGCCCATCAGGAACACCGATGGGTACTTCATCGTCACCTTGGAGCCGATGTTGCCGTCGATCCACTCCATGGTCGCGCCCTGCTCAGCCTTGGCTCGTTTAGTTACCAGGTTGTAGACATTATTTGACCAGTTCTGGATTGTGGTGTACCGGCATCTGGCGTTGCGCTTGACGATGATCTCCACGACGGCGCTGTGCAGCGAGTCCGACGAGTAGATCGGCGCCGTGCAGCCTTCGACGTAGTGCACGTAGGCGCCCTCGTCGACGATGATCAGCGTGCGCTCGAACTGGCCCATGTTCTCGGTGTTGATCCGGAAGTAGGCCTGCAGCGGGATGTCCACCTGCACGCCTGGCGGCACGTAGATGAAGCTGCCACCCGACCAGACCGCACCGTTGAGCGCGGAGAACTTGTTGTCTCCGTGCGGGATGATCGAGCCGAAGTACTCCTTGAACAGCTCCGGGTGCTCGCGCAGCCCCGTGTCGGTGTCAAGGAAGATCACACCCTGTGCCTCGAGGTCCTCGCGGATCTTGTGGTACACGACCTCGGACTCGTACTGGGCGGCCACGCCGGCGACCAGGCGCTGCTTCTCCGCCTCCGGGATGCCGAGCTTGTCGTAGGTGCTCTTGATGTCATCGGGCAGGTCGTCCCAGGTGTTGGCCTGCTTCTCGGTCGAGCGCACGAAGTACTTGATCTTGTCGAAGTGGATGCCTGACAGGTCGGCGCCCCAGTGCGGCATCGGCTTGCGCTCGAACAGGTTCAGCGCCTTGAGCCGGGACTGCAGCATCCACTCCGGCTCGTCCTTGCGCGTGGAGATGTCGCGCACGACGGCCTCGTCGAGGCCGCGGCGGGCGCCGGTCCCCGCGGCATCGGAGTCGGCCCAGCCGAACTGGTAACGGCCGATGCTGGCCAGGGTCTCTTCCTGGCTCAACGGCTGGCCCGGCTGAGGCGGCGCTGGCCGGGTGGGCGCTGCGCCTTGGTGCTGCTCGGCAGCGGTGGTCATGCAGGCGCTCCTTAGGTTCGTGGTGGGCGCTAGATTCGTGGTGGGCGCTGTGGGCTCTGTGGGGTGGTCGGGCTCGGGTCCTCGCTCGGCGCGGCGTTCGGGATGTGGGTCGTGCACACCGCATCGCCGCGGGCGATGGTGGCCAGCCGCTGCACGTGCGTGCCGAGCAGTTCGGCGAACGCCGCCGTCTCGACCTCACACAGCTGCGGGAACTCGGCGGCCACGTGAGCGACCGGGCAGTGGTGCTGGCAGAGCTGTTCGGTCCCGGCCCGGTCAGTGACGGCTCCGCGGATCGTGATCGAACGAGTCGAGGCAGCGTAGCCCTCGCGGGTCAGCGCGTCGGCCAGGGCCTTGGCCCGGTCTGCGGTGGTCCGACCGGCCAGGATCGCCGGCCGGTGCCGGTCGACCAGGGCGGCCATCCGCCGCTTCGCGAACGCCCGGATCGCCTCGTCGCCACCGGTCTCGGCGAGGAACCGCAACGCCGCCACGGCGAGGTCGTCGTAGGCATGCCCGAACCGGGCCCGGCCGGCCTCGGTGAGCAGGAACAGCTTGGCCGGCCGGCCGCGGCCACGCGGACCACGAGGCGCGTCCCTCGTCGTCGCCTCGCCGTCGGCGAGCAACGCGTCGAGGTGCCGGCGTACCGCCGCCTGGCTCAGACCCAGCCGTTCGGCGATCGCCGCCGCGGTGATCGGGCCCTCCTCCAGTACCAGGCGTGCGGCCTGCTCCCGGGTCCCTCCGGTCGGGAAGGGCCCGGCAACGTGCTCGCTCGCCAGGTCGGGCATTTTCACAACACCAGTCTTGCGTATTTCGGCTGCCAGATCAAAGTCGGCGCGCCAGCGTGGTGACCGGGCTCACGTCCGTCCCTGCGACGGGGCCAGGCCAAAGGCCTGGAGATAGGCTCCGCGCCGTGTTGGCGGGCAGGGCAATCGGGCGGCCGTCGAGCCTGCCGCCCGAGCCGCCGTGGACCTACCGGCCGCGGCCACCGACCGCGCCGCTGGACGACGACGAGGTCCGGCAGCTCAACGTGGTGCGCCGGTTCGGCACGGTCGGCTCCCTGCTGATGGCCATCGGCGCGCTCGGCGCCGGCGCCAGCCCGGTGGACAACCCGGTGCTCGGGCTGCGGCTGCTCGGGCTGCCGGCACGCAACTACACGGTGTCGCTCGCGTGCATCTGCGCCGGCATGGGCATGGTCGTGCTCGCCTGGCTGTGGCTCGGCCGGCTCGTCCGCCCGCCCCGCACCAACGGCGATGCCGGCGGCGCCCCCAGAAGGTCGCCCAGAAGGTCGCCCAGAAGGTCGCTGTCGCGCAGCCAGCTCGACCGCACCGTCGTGATGTGGGCGGCGCCGCTGGTGATCGCACCGCCGCTGTTCTCCAAGGACGTCTACAGCTACCTGGCGCAGAGCGCGATGGTGGCCAGAGGCTTCGACCCGTACCAGATCGGCGTGGCCGACGCGCTGGGCGTAGGCGACCCGCTCACCAGAAGCATCCCGACCGTGTGGCGCAACACGCCGGCCCCCTATGGCCCGCTGTTCGTCGGCCTCGGGCGCGGGATCACCGCGATCGCCGGCGAGAACGTCGTGGCCAGCGTGCTGCTGCACCGGCTGCTCGCGCTCGCCGGGCTGGCCTTGATCATCTGGGCGCTCCCCAGGTTGGCGCGGCGGTTCGGCGCCGACCCGGTCGCCGCGCTCTGGCTCGGCGCTGCCAACCCGCTCGTGCTGTTCCACCTGGTCAGCGGCGTGCACAACGAGGCGCTCATGGTCGGCCTGATGCTCGCCGGGTTGGAGCTGGCGCTGGGCCGCTCGGTGCTGCTGGGCGCGGTGGTGATCACGCTCGCGGCGCTGGTGAAGATCCCGGCCGCGCTGGCGTTGGGGTTCCTTGCGCTGCTGGTCGCCCGCCGCCGGTGTGATCACAACCGGGGCAGCCCGGCCGAGCTGGCCCGCGCGGCTGGGCTGATGGCAGCGGTGGCCCTGGCGGTCACGCTGGCGGTCGGACTGGGCAGCGGGCTCGGCTTCGGCTGGATCGGGGCACTCGGCACGCCGAACGTCGTGCGCATCTGGCTGTCGCCGATGACCGACCTCGGCCAGCTCGGTGGCAACATCGGGATCCTGCTCGGGCTCGGCGACCACACCGACGCGGTGATGGGGCTGACCCGCGGGGCCGGGCTCGCCGCCGGCGGCGCCGTGTGCGCATGGCTGCTGTGGCGGTGCTGGCGTGGCCAGATCGACGCGCTCACCGGGCTCGGCGTCGGCCTGGGCGCCGTGGTGATCCTCGGGCCGGTCGTACACCCGTGGTACCTGCTCTGGGCGGCCATCCCGCTCGCCGCCTCGGACACCTCGCCCGGCTATCGGCGGGCCGCCGTCGTCCTGTCGGTGGCGCTGGCGATGCTGGTCCCGCCGACGGGTCAGGATTTCTACCTTCGCTGGTACGTGCTGCTGCAGGCCGCGCTGGCTGCGGCGGTGATCCTCGCCGTGACCATGACCCAGGTCCGCGGCAAGCTGCCACGGCGCTGCACCGAACCGGCGCCACCGTAGGCTTCGATCGTGAGCAGCCCGGCGGTCGAGTTGCGCGGCCTGGTCAAGCGCTACGGCGCGCGCACCGCCGTCGACGGGTTGGACCTGCGGCTCGAACGCGGCCAGGTGCTCGCCCTGCTCGGGCCGAACGGCGCCGGCAAGACCACGACGGTCGAGGTGTGCGAAGGCTTCCGGCAGCCGGACGGCGGCGTGGTGCGGGTGCTCGGGCACGACCCGAGGCGCGACGCCGACCACCTGCGACCACGCGTCGGCGTGATGCTGCAGGGCGGCGGCGCCTACCCGGGAGTGCGCGCGGTCGAGATGCTGAGGTTGGTCGCCGCGTGCGCGGCGAACCCGCTCGACGTCGACTGGCTGCTCGACGTGCTCGGCCTGTCGGCGGCGGCCAAGGTGCCGTACAAGCGCCTCTCCGGCGGCCAGCAGCAGCGGCTCGCGCTGGCCTGCGCCGTGGTCGGGCGCCCGGAGCTGGTGTTCCTGGACGAGCCGACCGCCGGCCTCGATCCGCAGGGCCGCCGGCTGGTGTGGGAGCTCATCCGTGCGCTTCGCGGCGACGGCGTGAGCGTGCTGCTCACCACGCACCTGATGGACGAGGCCGACGCCCTCGCCGACCTGCTCATGATCATCGACCACGGCCGGGTGATCGCCGAGGGCAGCCCCCAGCAGCTCACCAGCGCGCAGGGCGGCCGGCAGCTGCGGTTCCATGCCACCCCCGGACTCCCGATCGACGAGCTGACCGCGGCGTTGCCCGACGGGTACCGGGTCGACGAGCCGCGCGCCGGCCGGTACCGGGTGCACGGCCCGGTCGACCCGCAGCTGCTGGCCGCCGTGACCTCGTGGTTCGCCGAACGCGGCGTGCTCGCCGACTGCCTGCAGGTCAGCCACCGCAGCCTCGAGGACGTCTTCCTCGACCTCACCGGCCGGGAGCTGCGGTCATGACGACGCCGTTTCGGACCGGGACGTTCACCCCGCGACCGGGCGCTGCGCCCGCCGCGCGAATGCTGGCCGCGCACACCCGCACCGAGTTCCTGGTGACGGTGCGCCACGCCGAGCAGCTGCTGCTGGTCCTGCTCATCCCGCTGGCCCTGCTGATCGGCCTGAGCACCCTGGAGCTGCTGCCGGTGCCGGCCGGGGTCGCCCGCGTCGACGACGTCACGCCACGCGTGCTCGCGCTGGCCGTGATGTCGTCGGCGTTCACCGGTCAGGCCATCGCCCTCGGCTTCGACCGCCGCTACGGCGTGCTCAAGCGATTGGCCGCCACTGCGTTGCCGACCTGGGCCATCGTCGCCGGCCGGCTCGCCGCCGTGCTGTGCGTCGTGGCGTTGCAGCTCGTCCTGCTGTCGGCGGTGGCGCTGCTGCTCGGCTGGCGGCCCTCGGCCACCGGGCTGCTGTGGGCGTTGCCGGTGGTGCTGCTTGGAACCCTCGCGTTCGGGGCGCTCGGGGTGCTGCTCGGCGGCGTGCTGCGGGCCGAGGTGGTGCTCGCCGTGGCCAACGCGCTGTGGTTCGTGTTGCTGGTCGCCGGCGGGATCGTGGTCGACGCGTCGGACCTGCCCGGGTGGCTGGGCAGCTCCGTCCAGTACCTGCCCTCGGGCGCGCTGGCCGGCGGGCTGCGCACCGTGCTGGTGGACGGCACGGCGCCCGGCTGGCTCGCCGTCTGCGTACTGGCCGGCTGGGCGGCGGCGGCCGGCGCGGTCGCGGCCCGCTCGTTGCGCATTTCCTGACGACAGCGGTCGCGGCGCCGGTTCGGACTACACCGGCCTGCTCCCGACACCCGGTACGCGGGCTTCCTAGGATGGGCGGCATGACCTGGAACATCCGGCCGCCGTCACCGGGGCAACAGCAGGCGGTCGCGGTCGCGACGCTGGTGATGCAGGCGGCGATCGTGGTGACCGGGTCGGCGGTGCGGGTGACCGGGTCCGGTCTGGGGTGCCCGAACTGGCCGGGGTGCTTCGAGGACAGCTGGGTGCCTGACCAGCGGGCCGAGGTGGCGTGGCTGCACCAGTGGGTGGAGTTCGGCAACCGGCTGATGACCGGCGTCGTCGGGTTCGTGGCGCTGGCCTGCCTGGTGGTCGTGCTGCTCGCCGAACCGAGGCGCCGGCGGGTGGTCGTCCTGGCGGCGGCGATGCCGGCCGGGGTCGTGGTGCAGGCGCTGGTCGGCGCGCTGACGGTCTACCTGGACCTGGCGTGGTGGTCGGTGTCGATCCACCTGCTGGTGTCGATGGTGCTGGTGTGGCTGGCGGTGCTGCTGGTCCGCGCGATCGGTGAGGGCGACGGTCCGGCCAGGTCAACGGTCGCCACCGTGCCGCGGCGGCTGCTGCTGGTGTCGATCGCGCTGCTGCCGCCCCTGCTGTTCGCCGGCACGCTGGTGACGGCGGCCGGGCCGCACGCCGGCGATGCCGACACGCCACGCCTCGATGTCGACATCGAGCTGCTGGCCAAGGTGCACGCCGGGCTGCTGTACGCGTTCATTGGTGCGCTGGTGGCGCTCGGCCTGTCGCTACAGATGACGGCCTGCCTGAATCGCCAGGTGTGGCGGCGCTACGGCGTGCTGCTCGCGGTGGTCGTCGCCCAGGGAACGCTCGGGCTGGTTCAGTACTGGACCGGGGTGCCCGAGGTGCTGGTCTCCCTGCACGTGCTCGGCGCGGTGTGCGTGCTGATCGCGATGGCGACGCTGTACGTGTCGACCAGGGACCGTGGACCGGTTCCGCAGCCGGTCGAGCCGGACCGCCCGGTCGCAGAGTTGATCAAGCCGTAGCATCCGCCCAATGTCGACGCCGACGGGTCCGCCGCCCGGTTGGTACGCCGATCCAGCCGCGCTCGCAGCCCAGCCGACAACAGGACCTGCCGCGCCGTCGGCGATGTTGCGGTGGTGGGACGGCCGGCAGTGGACGCCCGCCCTGCTCCCCCGCCAGCCATCGGTGGAGGTCCCCGGCCCGCCACCGATGGGGCCGCCGGTCGCCGGCCCGAGACCGCCCGGCCCGAGACCAACACTGCCGCACCACGCGGGCCGCAACCGGCACCTCGGCCTGATCGCGATCCTCACCAGGTCCGTGCTGCTGATCATCGGTGCCGGGCTCGGCGGCCATGCGCTCGCCGTGCCGCTTCGCGAGTTCCTTGGCGTCGCCGAGGCTCTGGCCTCCGGAACCACCCCGGTCGCCACGGAGCTCCCCGTGTCCGCACTGGTCCAGATGATGATCGCCTTGTTGCTGCTGGTGGTCTCTTCGGTGCCGCTCGCCTTCTGGACGCACCGCTGCGCGACCGCCGGCGCGGCGCTCGGTATCCCGGCGATGTTTCCGCCGATCCTGAGCGCGGTCGGCTGGATTGTCCCTGCGCTGTCGGTCTGGCTCGGCTACCAGGGGGTGCTCGACAGCCTGCCGCCTCGCCATCCGGCGCGCCGCAACGTGGTGGTGTGGTGGATCACCGACGTGGTCCTGTCCAACCTCGTGGTGACGGTCGCGGTCGCGCTGGCGTTGCTGGGCACGGCGCAGTTGGTGGTCGGGCTGACGGTCGTGGCGGCCGTTGCCCTGGCGACCGACGTGTTCGGGCTGCGGGCGGCCCGCGACATCGACGACACGCACCGCGCAGCCCTGAATTCAGTTGATCACGAGGTGATCAACTCCCGAAAGGGCGTCAGGCAGGGGTGAGGACGGAGGATCGGATGTCGATCTGGACGCAGGCGAGGCCGCGCTTCGCGGCGTCAAGGGCGTCGTCCTGGGTGGCGCCTTCGGCGATCACGCCGGCGATCCGGTCCCACGAGCTGCGCAGCTCGTAGACCTTGTCGCCGGCGTTGACGTTGATCACGGTACGGACCCCGGGCACCGCTCGGGCCTCGTCGACGCCGTCGACGCTGACCACCTCACCGCCGGCCATCGCCCGCTCCATCCAGATCGCGGCGGCCTTGGGCGCCGCCGGTGGTGGCGCGGGCGGTTCCTGGCCCTTCATGAGCGCGTAGTAGGCGGCGACGGCGTCGTAGCCCCAGGCGATCTCGATCAGGTCGATGATCCAGTCCCCGGCCATCCGGCCGGCGCACTCGACCAGCTGCGGCACACCGTCCTCGACCATCCACTCGCAGTGCACGAAGCCGGTGTCGAAGCCGGCGGCGTCGAGCACCCGGAGCGTGTCGGCGATCAGGCGATCGGTCAGCGCCGGGTCGGTGCCCGCCGGGTGAAGGTGGCCCTGCTCGATCGGCCGCGGCCCGTCGAACAGGTACTTCCTGGTCACGCCCGCGAACAGCGGCTGCCCGCCGCGGGCCATCAGCTCGACGCTGTACTCGTCGCCGCGCAGGAAGCTCTCGGCGAGCATCTGCAGCGGCATCGGGCGATCGGGGGTGAACATGCCCTCGTCCTGCTGGATGCAGTCGGCCCAGGCCACGTCGACGTCTCCGAGGTCGGTGACGATCTTCGTGCCGACCGAGGCGCGGCGGTTCGACGGCTTGAGCACGATCGGGCCGCCGACCTCGGCCATGAACGCCTTGACGTCCTCGGGACCGGACACCTCGACCGAGCGCGGGTTCGGGATGCCGGCGGCGGCGGTGACCTTGCGCATGAGTCGCTTGTCGCGCAGCACGGTGGCGGCACCGAAGCCGGCGCCGGGCACGCCGTAGCGCTCGGCCAGGCGTGCCGCGAACGGGACGGCGTAGTCCACGACCGGCACGATGCCCGACGGCCGAAGGTCGCGGTGCTCGTTGTACATGGCATCCGCCGCGCCGGCCAACTGGTACTCGCACTCGATCAGCTGCAGCAGCGTCGGCGAGTTCCCGGCCACCTTGTGGGTGTTGCGCTTGCGGATCACCTCGGGCTCCTCGACCAGGACCACCGAGCGCTCCGGCTGGAACTTGGCCAGCTGGGACAGGATCCCGCCTGCCCCCGCGCCGACCACGATGACCGGACCGGCGCCGCCGCCCACATCTGCCATGTCCATGGACTCCGTTTCAGTTGGTTGACTTGGCCGACCTGACCGGCGCTGTCTCCGTTGCCGGGGTTGCCGGGGTTGCCGGGGTTGCCGCCGCGCCGTTGCCCGCGTCGACCTCGACCTCGACCGCGGGCTGGGCCGGTTCGGTCTCGGCGGCCGCCGTTGCAGGGGTCACGACAGCGGCGGGAGTGACCGGATCGTCCGGGTCGGATACCACGGCGGGCTGCTCGCCACGGCTACCGGTCGGGCGCATGCCCCAGATCCCGGGGATCACCCAGATGACACCGAGAATGAACAGCGCCAGCCAGAAGCCATTGCCGATGGCGTTCCACAGCAGGATGCCGACGACCGGACCCACCGCGTAACCGAGCTGGAACATCGCGTGCGCGCTGCCCAGGTACCGGCCGGCGGCGTACGGTGGCGCGACCTTCATCGGGTAGGCGAACGCCTGCGCACCGCCGACGGTCTGGCCCAGCGCAGCCAGCGCGGTGAAGATGAAGATCACGGTGAGTCCGCCAGGCAGGCCGTAGCCGCTACGGCCGACGACGAGCATCAGCCAGCCGACGATCACCGCGACCCAGGGCATCCAACGCTGGGTCACCCGCACCACCGGTAGCTCGCAGGTGATGACGATGATCGCCGACAGCACCGCGGCCGAGCTGTACGCCCAGGTCGGGTAGTCGGCCGCGAGCAGCATCAGCGGCAGCACCGCCATGAACTGGATGTGCACCAGGCCGTTGACGAACATCAGCGACAGGTAGGCCACGTACCGCGTGTCGCGCAGGATGAGTAGGTAGGTGCCCTTCCGGCGCTCGTCCTTGACCTTGTCCCGATCCTCGACGGCCGCCTCGGCCTTGCTGACCTTGTCCGGGGAGAGCAGGAACGCCGCGATCGCCGCGTAGGTCAGCGCCGACACCGCGTCGAAGTAGAAGACCAGGTCCCAGTTGATCGTGCTCAGCCAGGCCGCCACCAGCGGACCGATCACGATGCCGGTGTGCAGCGCCGTCCGGTACATCGCCATCGTCATGACCTGGCGGCCGGCCGGCACCAGACCCATCAGCAGCGCCGTGACGGCGGGCCGGGCGGCCTGGGTCATCGCGCCGGCGAGGGTCACCGCCACCACGATCGCGGAGAACGAGTCGAGGATCGTCACCGACAGCGCGGGCAGCGCGGCCGAGCCCACCGCGAGCCCACTCGTCCACCGCGGGCCGAGCCGGTCGGACATCCCACCGCCGAACAGCACGCCGAGGATGGCACCGGCCGCGTAGGCGCCGAGCGCGACGCCGGCCTGACCAGCGGTGAAGCTCCGCTCGTCGACCAGGTACAGCACCATGAAGGCCTGCAGAAAGGCGCCGAACTGGTTGATGAATACACCAAGCAGCACGAAGCGCGCTTCCATCGGGAGTTCGCGGAAGGTCTGGATAACCCCGGCCTGGGACTGCTTGGTGCGATCAGCCGCGCTCGTCACGAGATCACCACTCCTTGCGCGCCGCCCCAAGCCGCGCGAAGGACACCAGGCACCCGCGCCTTGGACACGACCGATTCCCCGATTGGGACACCCTAGATGACACGTCCGGGCGAGCATGCCAACGTCGGGGTGAAAGTGCTAGCCCTGCGCAATTGGCGTACTGCACCACTAGGCCGACCGAGCTACGCCGACCGCCGGCAGCGCTGTCTAAGCGCCGCTGCCGGATTGGGCCGGTCGGGTTCCCTTAGGGTGGGCTGGTGACCGATTCTGCCCTGCAGACGCTGCTCGACGAATTCGTGACTTGGTACTTCGACAACCATCCGGTCGCCGCGTCGGGGCTGGGCGCCCAAGGGTTCGACCACCAGCTCGGCGACTTCTCAGCGAGCGGGTTCCAGCGCAGGGAGCGCGACCGGGACCGCTGGCTCGCACGCTTCGAGTCCGTGTCCGACGCAGGCCTCGACGTCGGCCAGACCATCGACCGCGACCTCGTGATCGCCTACTTGCGCGGCGCGCGGGTGATGGCCGACTGGCTGGAGTGGCGGCGTGACCCCTCGGTCTACGTGTCGCCCGTGTTCAGCGCGCTGTACCTGCCGTTCCTGCACCGGCTGCGGCCGGAGGCCGAGCTGGTCGACGCCGTCACCGCCCGGCTGGCCCAGGTCCCGGAGGCCTTCGCGGCGCTGCGGTCCGGCCTCGACCAGACGCTGGCCTCGCCGCTGCTGATCGGCCGTGCGCTCGACCAGGCCAAGGCCGGCCGCCGGTTCGTCACCGAGACGCTGCCGGGCGAGGTCGGCGAGGAGGCGCTGCGGGTCAAGCTGGGGCAGGCGGCCGAGCCCGCGGCAGAGGCGTTCGACCAGCTGGTCACGGCGCTCACCGACCTCGCGGAGCGGGCCAGCGGGGACTGGCGGCTCGGCGAGCACCTGTACTCGCGGCTGCTGCAGGAACGCGAGCTGCTCGGCTTCGGCACCGACGAGCTGCACCGGCTCGGCCGGCTGGAGCTGGACCGGCTCGACGCCGAGCTGACCGAGCTGGCCGGGAGGATCAGCGGCGGCGGGGACGACGGCTGGCGCGAGGTCGCCAAGCGGCTCGCCGACGACCACGCCCCCGATCTGGAGGCGATGCGTGCCGAGTACGACGCGCAGACCCAGCGGGCGCGGCAGTTCCTGGCCGATCACGAGCTGGTGTCCTTCGCGGAGGGCGAGACGTGCCGGGTGGTGCCGTCGCCGGCGTTCCAGCGGCCGCTGTTCGCAGTGGCGTTCTACATCGCCGCGCCGCCGCTGACCTCGTCGCGCACCGGGCACTTCTTCGCGCCGTACACGCCGGACGGCTACCCACCCGAGCAGGTGCGCGCGCGGCTGCGCAGCAACTACCGGGCCCAGATGCCGACCACCGCGGTGCACGAGGCCTACCCCGGCCACCACTGGCACCTGTCGTGGATGGCCGGCACCCCGCACACCGTACGCAAGCTCGTACGCACCTCGTACTTCAACGAAGGCTGGGCGCTGTACTCCGAGCTGATGATGCGCGAGCAGGGCTTCTTCACCGCGCCGGAGCACGAGCTGGCGCACCTGCACGCGCGGATCTTCCGGGCCGCCCGGATCGTCGTGGACACGGCGCTGCACAGCGGCCAGATGAGCATCGAGGAGGCCGAGCGGTTCATGGTCGAGAAGTCCTCGATCAACCCGGACACCGCGGTCACCGAGGTCAACCGGTACTGCTCGTGGCCGACCCAGGCCCCGTCGTACCTGACCGGCTCGCTGCAGATCGAGCAGATGCGCACGGACTACCTCGCCGCCGATCGCGGCGACCTGAGATCATTCCACGACACCCTGGCCGGCTCCGGCAGCCTGCCGCTCGGCCTGGCCAGGCGAGCCGTGCTGGAGGGCTGACGTGCTGGCGATCCAGGTTTCGCGGACCGGTGGGCCCGAGGTGCTCGAGGTCGTCGAGCTCCCGGATCCGGAACCAGGCGAAGGCCAGCTGCTGGTCGAAGTCGCCGCGGCCGGCGTCAACTACATCGACACCTACCACCGCGAGGGGCTCTACCCGATGCCGGTGCCGTTCGTGCCCGGGTTGGAGGGCTCCGGTCGCGTCTCGGCCATCGGTCCGGGCGGGAACGGCACCGGCGGCTTCGAGGTCGGCGACCGGGTGGCCTGGAAAGGGGCGCCCGGCTCCTACGCCCAGCGGGCGCTGGTGCCGGTGGCCGAGGCGCTCGCGGTCCCGGACGAGGTCGACGACGAGCTCGCCGCTGCGATCCCCCTGCAGGGCCTGACCGCGCACTACCTGGTGACCTCCACCTATCCAGTGCAGGCCGGCGACACCGTGCTCGTACACGCCGCCGCCGGCGGCGTCGGGCTGCTGCTCACCCAGCTCGCCACCGCCCGCGGGGCGCGCGTCATCGGCACCGTCTCGACCCCGGAGAAGGAGCGTCTCGCGCGCGAGGCCGGGGCCGCCGAGGTGATCAGGTACACCGAGGTCGACGACCTGGCCGCGGCCGTCCGGGACCTCACCGGCGGCGAGGGCGTGGCGGCCGCGTACGACGGCGTCGGGGCCGACACGTTCGACGCCAGCCTGGCATCGCTTCGCCCGCGCGGCATGCTCGTGCTCTACGGAGCCTCCAGCGGCCCGGTGCCGGCCTTCGAACCGCAGCGCCTGGCCGCCGGCGGCTCGCTGTTGCTGACCAGGCCGATCCTGGCCCACTACACCGCCACCCGCGACGAGTTGGCCTGGCGGGCCCGCGAGGTGTTCGACGCCGTGCTCGCCGGGGACCTCGAGATGCACATCAGCGCCCGCTACGCCCTGACCGACGCCCGCGCCGCGCACGAAGATCTTCAAGCCCGCCGCACCACCGGCAAGGTCCTGCTCCTGCCCTGAGGCCTCCGTCACCGTTTTGTGCGGATGGCAGCACCGCTGGCAGGTCGAGCGGCAGCGCCTGGCTGTTGCAGCTGTCGGCTCGGGGACCGCTGGCCGCACGGACCGGCCACTGGTCGCCGGCAGCCGCAGCGGACTCCGATCATCACGATTCGTGTGTGCTTGGATTCGGTCCGTGTCGCGGGAGGGCGACGCGGACTCTCTCGAATAGGTGACTCCAAGTTGACGCCATGGCCGGCCGAACACAGCTTCAGCCGTTTGATCTACGTTGCCAACACCGTCTGGGCGCTCTCTCCACACGATGCGCAGGCCTTCGGGATCGCGCGCCGGCAGCCGCGGCTGGCCGGCGTGGCCTATGCCGAGCCGGCCGAACCGGGCCTGCGATACGGCGACCTGTTGCGGCACATGCTTGCGCCGGGCGCCGCCGGCGACGCTTGGATCCGGTGGGACGGCCCGGCGTGGAACTCAAGTGAGCAGGCACAGTCGACCGACGTGATCTCCCGATTGGAAGCCCGAGTCAGGCAGGTGTGGGGTCGAGCCTGGCGTTGGGACCTCTCCGGTGACGACTCAGACCCGCTGGCGGCGCTGCGACACCGGGTCTATGTGGGCGGAGACCGGCTGGGCGCTCTGGTGGGTGCCGGCGAGGAATACCCGCCGAAGGGGCACGCGCTGCTCGACGTGAGGTTCTTCTACCGCCTCAGCCAATTGCGCTGCCATGTGAGCACCTCGATTTGGAGCGCTCCTCCACGAGACGGCGAGCACGGTCCACCGGACCTTGTCTCGGACGAGACGACGACCACCAATGCCGATGTCGCGGAGTACCACGAGGCGTTCACGGGCCTCGCCGTGCAGCTGCGAAACCTGTACGGCGACTACCTGTGTTGCAGCGGGTTCCACGTCTTCAACCTGCCGGTGTTCTGGATCGTGGTGGACTCGGCGGAACGGGTGCCCAAGAAGCCCACCAGGCACCTCAAGCCCGACCGGCACAGCCGTGAGCTGTGCCGCCAGCTGCTGGACCGGGACGCCCGTGACCGGACCGTCTCGGTCGGCGTGCTCAACGGTGACCTGCTGATCATGCGCCGGATGGTGCAGGTCGCGGAGCCGCTGCAACCTCGGTCCTCCGCGATGCTGGTCGGTGACGACGTACCGACCTACCTGATCCGGCCGGCCGGATCCGACGTCGTCGACCGGCAGGCCCGGGCCGTGGTCGAGCGGCAAACCGCCAAAGTGATCACAGACCTGACCGATCTCGAAGCCGATATCCAGCACCAGTTCTACGAGCTGCAGGCGGACCTGCAGATCTGGCGCAACCACCTTGTTGTCTACAACGCGGTCGTCGAGCGCGGACTGTTCCTCTGGGATGCGCTATCCACCCATCTGCTGATCAAGCGCGACCAGAGCCTGGCCACGACCCACCGGGCCATCGAGGTCGTCCACCAGATCCTTCTGCAGGCGGTGGCCGACCTGTCGCACATCTCCACGCTGATCAGCAAATGCGTGGCAGACATCGCCGACTCCGCCGAGTCGGTGAGCGACCGCTACGACCGGGAGCTCAGCGAGTGGCAGGTCCGCAGGGTGACCGGGATCCGCCCGTCACTGACCACGACGGGTCTGGTCGAGCGGCTCACCGAGTACGGCGCCGACACCAGCGCCGAGGCCAACCGGGTCATCGACGCCTACCGGTCCCAGCTGGAGGCCATCGCGCACGCCTTCGACGAGCGGCGGGCCCGGGAGCTGGACGGCATCCAGAAGGCGCAGTTCATCATCGCGATCGGCGCCGCGCTCATCGGTCTGGTGGCTATCGGTGAATGGACGATCCCGCTGGACGAGAACAAACGCAACTGGGAATGGACCGCTCCCGTCGCCTGGTCCGTCGGTCTGGTGATCGTTGTGGTCATCGGCTACCTGGTCTGGCGCACGCGCCGAGTCGGGCGGCTGGGCACCAGCAAGTTCCGCCAGCTGTACAAGGGCGGCCGGCGGGCCCGCAGGCTCAGCCTTCCCGACGGACTGCTGGCCTTCCTCGCCGAGACCTCCACGGACGCCCTGGAGCAGGCCGCCGACGAGGATCCGTCGTTCGCCGACGTCGAGTCGTGGCGCCAACGGGATGTCAGGCTGGCCAACTGGCTCGCCGGTCTGTGGGACGCCGGAACCGACCTCGTCCACGGCGCTGGTGAACGGGGCCGGCGGGACCTACCCAGCCTGTCGCGCCAGTCCGAGCAGTGGGCGGCGCACACCTTGATCCTGACGGAGCGGGTACGCCGGATGTACCTCTACCCGCTGCCGACGTTGACGATGCTCTACCACTGCCTCACAAAGGTGCGGAACTCGTTCGTCGGTCACCTGTCCAGGCCAGAGATCAACGCGGTGGCGACGATCGACTTCGACCGGTCGATGGCACGGCTGGGGTTCGGGCCCGACGAGGCCTCTGCGATCGGTGCATGGCTGAACCAGGAATACCGCAGCGCCGGCGAAGCGCTGCGACGCATCGAGCAGCTCGGCTTGGCGCTCGGCATGACCGAAGAGGAACGTGCCAGGGCCCTCGCCGTGATCGGCCCTGCGGCGACGTGTCAGACGAGGGTGGGCAGGCCGATCGCGGAGTCGACGGCGATGGCGACGAACAGGGCCGCCAGGTAGCTGTTGGACAGGTGGAACAGGCGCATCGAGCGGGCGGGCTCGCCGCGGCGGACGGCGCGGTACATGCGATGGGCCATGGCCAGGAACCAGGCGCCGCCCGCCAGCGCGGCGACCAGGTAGATCGGTGAGGTGGCCGGCACCAGCAGCAGCGACCAGCCGACCATCACCCAGGTGTAGATCACGATCTGCCTGGACACCTGCTCCGGGGTCGCGACCACCGGCAGCATCGGGACGCCGGCCGCGGCGTAGTCGTCACGGAAACGCATGGCCAGCGACCAGAAGTGCGGCGGGGTCCAGAAGAAGATCACGCCGAACATCACCAGCGCCGGCCAGTGCACGGCGCCGGTCACGGCGGCCCAGCCGATGACGACCGGCATGCAGCCGGCGGCGCCGCCCCACACGATGTTCTGCGCGGTGCGGCGCTTGAGGCCGAGCGTGTAGACCACGACGTAGAAGACGATGGTGGCGACGGCCAGCGCCGCCGCGAGCAGGTTCGTGGTCGCCCACAGGAACACGAACGAGCCGGCGCCGAGCAACAGCCCGAACACGAGCGCGTGCCGCACCGGCACCTGGGCGCGGACCAGCGGGCGGCGCCTGGTGCGGCGCATCTTGGCGTCGATGTCGGCGTCGACGACGCAGTTGAGGGTGTTGGCGCTGGCCGCAGCCATGGTCCCGCCGACGAGCGTGGCCAGCACCAGCCACGGCGACGGGAAGCCGCGCTCGGCCAGCATCATCGCCGGCACGGTCGTGACCAGCAGGAGTTCGATGACCCGTGGCTTGGTGAGCGCCACGTAGGCCCGGATCCGGGCGCCGACGCCGACGCGCGGCGCGACGTCGGTGTTGACGGCAGTCACAGCGCTCGCTCTCGCGCAAGCCTGGACGCGATCATGCCCAATCCGTTCCTCGTCCTGATCGGAAACCCTGAACGGATGGTAGTCGTGCCCAGATCATGCCCCGGCACTAGGGTTGAACGTGGATCAACCAGCGCTGGTGGGGTAATCAACCGCTCGAAGACCCACGTAAGGACGCTGCCCGTATCGACGCCTCAGGAGCACGAATTCCGTGTCCGTCACCGACGATCTGAAAGCCCGCACCGTCAGCAACGTGCCCGACGACTGGACCGATCTGGACCGGCGGGCGGTGGACACCGTCAGGGTGCTCGCCGCCGAGGCCGTGCAGAACGTCGGCAATGGGCACCCTGGCACCGCGATGAGCCTCGCTCCGGCCGCGTACGCACTGTTCCAGCGCGTCATGCGGCACGACCCGTCCGACCCCAACTGGACCGGTCGGGACCGGTTCGTGCTCTCGGCCGGACACTCGAGCCTGACCCTGTACCTGCAGCTGTTCCTGTCCGGCTACGGGCTGGAGCTGTCAGACATCAAGGCGCTGCGGACATGGGGGTCCAAGACGCCCGGTCACCCCGAGCACGGCCACACGGCCGGCGTGGAGATCACCACAGGGCCGCTGGGCCAGGGCATCGCGGCGTCGGTCGGCATGGCGATGGCGGCCAGGCGGGAGCGTGGCCTGTTCGACCCCGACGCCGCGCCCGGGCAGAGCCCGTTCGACCACGACATCTTCGTGATCGCCTCGGACGGCGACATGGAGGAGGGCGTCAGCCACGAGGCGTGCTCGCTGGCCGGCCACCAGCAGCTGGGCAACCTGACCGTCATCTACGACGACAACGACATCTCGATCGAGGACGACACGGCGATCGCGCTGTCGGAGGACATCGGCGCCCGCTTCGCGGCCTACGGCTGGCACGTCCAGCACGTCGGCAGCGGCGAGGACGTCACCGCCATCCTCGAGGCGCTGGAGCGGGCCAAGGCCGAGACCGACCGGCCGAGCCTGATCGTGCTGCACACGGTCATCGCCTTCCCCGCGCCCAACGCCATGAACACCGGCAAGGCGCACGGCTCGGCGCTTGGCGCCGAGGAGGTCGCGAAGGTCAAGGAGATCCTCGGCTTCGACCCGAACGCGTCGTTCGAGGTCGAGCAGGAGGTCATCGACCACGCCAGGAAGGTGATCGAGCGCGGTCGCGAGGAGCACGAGCGCTGGCAGCGCGAGTTCGACCGGTGGGCGCAGGCCAACCCGGAGCGAACTGCACTGTTCGAGCGGATGTCGCGGCGCGAGCTGCCGCCCGGCTGGCACAGCAAGCTGCCGACCTTCGAGCCCGGAACCGACATCGCGACCCGCAAGGCCTTCGGCCAGGTGGTGGCCGCGATCGCCGGCGAGCTGCCGGAGCTCTGGGGTGGCTCGGCGGACCTGGCCGAGAGCAACAACACCTCGATCGAGGGCGCCGAATCGTTCGGCCCGTCGAGCATCGACACCAAGGAATGGGGCCGGTCGAACCCGTACGGGCGCATCCTCCACTTCGGCGTCCGCGAGCACGGCATGGGGGCGATCCTCAACGGCATCGTGCTGCACGGCGGCACCCGCCCCTACGCCGGAACCTTCCTGGTGTTCTCCGACTACATGCGCCCCGCGGTGCGGCTGGCCGCGCTGATGCAGCTGCCGACGATCTACGTGTGGACCCACGACTCGATCGGCCTCGGCGAGGACGGTCCGACCCACCAGCCGATCGAACACCTCGCGGCGCTGCGCGCCATCCCCGGCCTGGACGTGGTGCGCCCGGCCGACGCCAACGAGACGGCAGCCGCCTGGCGCGCCGTGCTCGAACACACCGACCGCCCCGCCGGCATCGCGCTGACCAGGCAGAACGTCCCGGTCCTCGAGGGCGTCGACCCGGCCGGGGTGGCCCGCGGCGGATACGTGCTCGCCCGCGAGTCGACCCCGCGCCCCCAGGTGGTGCTGATCGCGACCGGTTCCGAGGTGCAGCACGCGGTCAAGGCGCGCGAGGCACTGGAGGCCGACGGGGTCGGCACCCGGGTGGTGTCGATGCCGTGCGTGGAGTGGTTCGACGCCCAGGACGAGGCCTACCGGGAGCAGGTGCTGCCGCCGACGGTGCGCGCCCGCGTCGTGATCGAGGCGGGCGTCGCCCAGCCGTGGTACCGCTTCGCCGGCGACCTCGGCGAGATCATCTCGATCGAGCACTTCGGCGCCTCGGCCGACCACAAGACGCTGTTCCGCGAGTTCGGGTTCACCGCGGAGGCGGTCGCCGCCGCGGCGTACCGGACCATCAAGCGAACGGAGGGATCCCAATGAGCGACCGGCTTGCCGCGCTCGTCGCGGCCGGCGTGTCGATCTGGCTCGACGACCTTTCCAGGCGCAGGCTCACCACCGGCAACCTCGCCGGGCTCGTCCGTGACAAGTACGTGACGGGTGTCACCAGCAATCCGACGATCTTCGCCGCGGCAGTGGCCCAGAGCGAGGACTACGACGAGCAGCTGCGCGAGCTGGCCGCCCGCAACGCCTCGGTCGAGGACGCAGTGCGCGAGATCACCACGACCGACGTGCGGGACGGCTGCGACCTGATGCGCGACGTGTGGCACCGCGACGGGGTCGACGGGCGGGTGTCGCTCGAGGTCGACCCGCGGCTCGCGCACGACACCGAGGCCACCTGCGCCGAGGCGGCCGACCTGTGGAAGGCGGTCGACCGGCCGAACCTGATGATCAAGATCCCGGCGACCGACGCCGGCCTGCCGGCGATCACCAGCACGCTCGCCGACGGCATCAACGTGAACGTCACGCTGATCTTCTCGGTCGAGCGCTACCGCCACGTGATGGACGCCTTCATGGCCGGCATGGAGCAGGCCGGCGCCAACGGGCACGACCTGGCCGGCATCGGCTCGGTGGCCTCGTTCTTCGTCTCCAGGGTCGACACCGAGGTGGACAGGCGGATCGACGCACTGAACAGCTCCGAGGCCAGGCAGCTGCGCGGCACGGCCGCGGTGGCCAACGCCAAGCTCGCCTACGCCGCCTACGAGGAGGTCCTCGCCACCAGCCGTTGGCGGTCGCTGGCCGCCGCCGGTGCGAAGCCGCAGCGGCCGCTGTGGGCCTCGACCGGGACCAAGGACAAGTCGTACTCGGACACCAAGTACGTCACCGAGCTGATCGCGCCCGGTGTGGTCAACACCATGCCGGAGAAGACCCTCGAGGCCTTCGCCGACCACGGCGAGGTGCACGGCGACGTGGTGACCGGCACCGCCGACCAGGCGGCGACGGTGTTCGAGCGGCTGCAGGCGGCCGGCATCGACGTCCCCGACGTGTTCGAGACGCTGGAGCGTGAGGGCGTGGAGAAGTTCACCCGGTCCTGGACCGAGCTACTGGACACGGTCGCCGAGCAGCTCGACTCGATGCGCGGCTGAACGATGGACGACACGCTGACCTTGCAGCTGATCGACGGTCCGCTCGCCGACAACGCGATGGCCCTGGTCAGGGGGCTGGCCGAGCAGCGGGTGGCATCCCAGCTGGCCGCCCAGGACGCGACGTTGTGGGGCATGCAGGCGCAGCCGGAGGCGAGCGTCCGGCTGGCCTGGACGACGCTGTACGAGACCTCCCGCCCGCTGCTCGCCGAGATCGACGCGCTGGCCGCCGAGCTGCGCGCCGAGGGCATCGACCGCGTGGTGCTCGCCGGCATGGGCGGCTCCTCGCTGGCGCCGGAGGTGATCTGTGCCACCGCCGGCGTGCCGCTGGTCGTGCTGGACACCACCGACCCCGGCCAGGTCCGCGACGCGCTCGCCGGGAACCTCCACCGCACGGTGCTGGTGGTGTCGTCGAAGTCGGGCTCGACCGTTGAGACCGACAGCCACCGGCGGGGGTTCACGGCCGCGGTCCGCGAGGCCGGCATCGACCCCGCGTCACGCATCGTGGTCGTCACCGACCCGGGCTCCCCGCTGGAGGCCACCGCCCGCGAGGCCGGCTACCGGCGGGTGTTCCTCGCCGACCCGAACGTCGGTGGGCGGTACTCGGCGCTAACGGCGTTCGGCCTGGTGCCGAGCGGTCTGGCTGGGGTCGACGTTTCGGTGCTGCTCGACGACGCCGAGGCCGCCGCGTCGCTGCTCGCCGCCGACACCGACGACAACCCGGCGGTGCAGCTCGCCGCGGCGCTCGGCGCCGCGCACACCACCGGCGCGGAGAAGGTCGTGTTCGCCGACAGCGGCTCCGGGATCGTCGGCCTCCCGGACTGGGCCGAGCAGCTGATCGCGGAGTCGACCGGCAAGGACGGCACCGGGCTGCTGCCGGTCGTGGTGGAAGGCGTCGACGCGCCGGGCTTTGCCGATGCCGGCTCCGACGCCACCCCGGTCACGATCGGCCCCTCGGGCGGCCCAGCCAAGATCGCCGTGTCCGGCCCGCTCGGGGCCCAGCTCCTGCTGTGGGAGACCGCCACCGCGATCGTCGGGCGGCTGCTCGGCATCAACCCGTTCGACCAGCCCGACGTGGAGGCCGCCAAACAGGCCTCGCGAGCGCTGCTGGACAGCCCGACCTCGAGCGCCGGCGCCGCCGAACCGCCGAGGTTCACCGAGGACGAGATCGACGTCTACGCCGGCGATTGGCTGCCTGCCGAGGCCACGACGGTGGCGGGGGCGGTCGCCGCGCTGATCGCCTCGATCCCCGACCACGGTTACCTGGCCGTGCAGGCCTACCTGGACCGCATCGACGACGCGTCCGCCGCGGTCCTGCGGCCAGAGCTGGCCAGGCGCGGCCGGGTGCAGACGACGTTCGGTTGGGGCCCGCGGTTCCTGCACTCGACCGGCCAGTACCACAAGGGCGGCCACCCCAACGGCTCGTTCCTGCAGCTCACCGGCGAGGTCGAGGAGGACCTTCCGGTGCCGGACCGGCCGTACACGTTCGGCCGGCTCGAGTTGGCGCAGGCGCTTGGCGATGCGCAGGTGCTCGCCGAGCGCGGCCGGCCGGTGCTGCGGCTGCACCTGCGCGACCGGGTGGCCGGGCTGGCCAACCTGGTCAAGGCGGTGCAGTCGATCGAGCGCGGCGCCGGGGAACGGCAGCCCATGGAGAGACTGCCGTGAGCCCGCGGGCGAACCCGGTCGGCTGGCGCAACCCGCTGCGGGATGACCGCGACAAGCGACTACCGCGGATCGCCGGGCCGTGCGGGCTTGTGATCTTCGGCGTGACCGGGGACCTGTCGCGCCGCAAGCTCATGCCGGCGGTCTACGACCTCGCCAACCGGGGGCTGCTGCCGCCGGGATTCTCGCTGGTCGGGTTCGCCCGCAGGGACTGGGCAGACCAGGACTTCGGGCAGGTCGTCTACCAGGCGGTCAAGGAGCACGCCAGGACGCCGTTCAGGCAGACCGTGTGGGACCGGCTCGCCGAGGGGTTCCGGTTCGTGCCGGGCACCTTCGACGACGACGACGCCTTCGACCGGCTGGCCCAGACCGTGTACGACCTGGACCGGGTCCGCGGCACCGGTGGCAACCACGCGTTCTACCTGTCGATCCCGCCGTCGCTCTTCCCGCAGGTGTGCAAGCAGCTGGCCCGCTCCGGGCTGTCCGCCCAGCACGGCGACCAGTGGCGCCGGGTGGTGATCGAGAAGCCGTTCGGGCACGACCTTGACACCGCATGCGAGCTCAACGCCATCGTCAACGAGGTCTTCCCGGAGGAGTCGGTGTTCCGCATCGACCACTACCTGGGCAAGGAGACCGTGCAGAACATCCTGGCGCTGCGCTTCGCCAACCAGCTGTTCGAGCCGATCTGGAACTCGAACTACGTCGACCACGTGCAGATCACCATGGCCGAGGACATCGGGCTCGGCGGCCGGGCCGGCTACTACGACGGCATCGGCGCGGCCCGCGACGTGATCCAGAACCACCTGCTGCAGCTGCTGGCCCTGACCGCGATGGAGGAACCGGTCTCCTTCCACCCGCGTGACCTGCGCGCGGAGAAGATCAAGGTGCTGTCGGCGACGAGGCTGGCGCAGCCCGTGTCGGAGACCACCGCGCGCGGCCAGTACACCGGTGGCTGGCAGGGCGGCCAGAAGGTGCCCGGGCTGCTGGAGGAGGAGGGCTTCGCCAAGAACTCCACGACCGAGACGTTCGCCGCGATCGCGCTGGAGATCGACACCAGGCGGTGGGCCGGGGTGCCGTACTTCCTGCGCACCGGCAAGCGGCTCGGCCGCCGGGTGACCGAGGTGGCTGTGGTGTTCAAGCGCGCCCCGCACCTGCCGTTCGACTCGACCGCGACCGAGGAGCTCGGCCAGAACGCCCTGGTCGTGCGGGTGCAGCCGGACGAGGGCGTCACCATGCGGTTCGGCTCCAAGGTGCCGGGCACCGCGATGGAGGTTCGCGACGTCACCATGGACTTCAACTACGGGCACGCGTTCACCGAGTCGTCGCCGGAGGCCTACGAGCGGCTGCTGCTCGACGTGCTGCTCGGCGAGCCGTCGCTCTTCCCGACCAACACCGAGGTCGAGCTGTGCTGGCAGATCCTCGACCCGGTGCTGGAGCACTGGGCGGCCGAGGGCCGGCCGGAGCCGTACCGGGCCGGCACCTGGGGTCCCGACTCGGCGGATCACATGCTGGCCCGCACCGGTCGGACCTGGCGGCGCCCATGACCGCGCCCATGACCGCGCCCATGACCGCGCCCCATCACCGAGAGGATCTGCGGTGATCGTTGACCTTCCGTCGACCACAACCTCGGCGGTGAACCGGAGCCTGGTGGAGCTGCGGGTACGCGGCGGGGCCATCGCGCTCGGCCGGGTGTTGACGCTGGTGATCGTCACCAACGACGGCGACCCGACCGAGGAGGCCATCGCCGCCGCGAACGACGCCTCGCGCGAGCACCCGTGCCGGGTGATCGTGCTGGCCCGCGGCGCCAAGCGGGCCGCACCCCGGCTCGACGCCCAGATCCGGGTCGGTGGCGACGCCGGGGCGTCCGAGGTGATCGTGCTACGGATGTACGGGCCGCTGGCCGACGAGGGCGCCAGCGTGACCGTGCCGCTGCTGCTGCCGGACGCGCCGGTCGTGGTGTGGTGGCCGGGCGAGCCACCGGAGGCGCCCTCCCAGGAGCCGATCGGGCAACTCGCCCAACGCCGGATCACCGACGCGGCCGCCGCCCGCAACCCGGTCAAGACGCTGATGCAGCTGCGCGGGTCGTACGCCGCCGGCGACACCGACCTGGCCTGGGCGAGGCTCACGCTGTGGCGCGGGCTGCTCGCCGCCGCACTGGACCTGCCGCCGTTCGAGCCGGTCACCAAGGCCGTGGTCGAGGGCGCCGCCGACTCACCGTCGGCCGACCTGATCGCCGGCTGGCTTACCACCACGCTCGACGTGCCGGTCACCAGGCGGTCGGCGCAGGTCGAGGGCGGGCTGGCGTCGGTGCGCCTGATCCGGCCGTCCGGCGAGGTCGCGCTGGTCCGCCCGGACGGGCGGGTCGGCACGCTCACCCAGCCCGGCCAGCCCGACCGCCGGGTGGCGCTGCAGCGCCGGCACATCCGTGACTGCCTGGCCGAGGAGCTGCGCCGGCTGGACCCAGACGAGATCTACCACGGCGCCCTGACCGGCCTACCGAACGTGCGCAGGTCGAAGTCCGGCCCGAAGCCGGTTCAGGTGCCGCGGTGAGCCGGCCGGAGGTCGTCGTACACGCCACCCCGGCGCTGCTCGCGGCCGCGGTGGCGGCGCGGCTGGTCACCAGGCTGGTCGACGTGCAGGCGGCGCGGGGTTGGGCCTCGGTCGGCCTGACCGGTGGCGACACCGGCATCTCGGTGCTGCGCGAGCTGAGGTCGCTGCCGGCCAGGGACGCCGTCGACTGGTCGCGGGTCGACCTCTACTGGGGCGACGAGCGGTTCCTGCCGGCCGGGCACCCCGAGCGCAACGAGACGCAGGCGCGGGAGGCACTGCTGAACCACGTGGCCGTGGATCCGGCCAGGGTGCACCCGATGGCCCCTTCGGACGGGGAGTTCGGCAACGACGTCGATGCCGCGGCCGCCGCCTACGCCGCCCTGCTCAGGTCGAAGGCGAGGCCGGAGGACCACGGCGCGGTGCCCACGTTCGACGTCCTGATGCTGGGGATCGGGGCGGAGGGGCACACCGGGTCGATCTTCCCGGCGTCGCCGGCGGTGTACGAGACCGAACGCATGGTGGTCGGCGTCCGGGGCTGCCCCAAGCCGCCGCCGACCCGCATCACGCTGACGCTGCCGGCGATCCGCTGCGCGGCCGAGGTGTGGATGGCCGCGACCGGGACCGACAAGGCCGCCGCCGTCTCGATGGCGCTCGGCGGCGCCGGCGAGGTGGCGGTGCCGGCGGCCGGCGCTCGTGCCCGCCGCCGCACCCTGTGGGTGCTCGACCGCAAGGCCGCCTCCGGCCTGCCCCGAACGCTCATCCCCCCGGTCGCCTGAGGCGCCGGTCAGCGAGACAACCCTCAGCCGTCGCGCAGGCCGCGCAGCTTGGCCAGCGCCTCTTCGAGGATGGCCGCGCCGTCTGCGTCGGAGCGGCGCTCCTTCACGTAGGCCAGGTGTGTCTTGTACGGCTCGATGCGTGGCGCCGCCGGTGGGCTCTCGCACTCGGTACCGGCCGGTAGGCCGCACCTGGGGCAGTCCCAGTACTCGGGCACCTCTGCCTCCAGGGCGAACGACGGCCTGGTCTCGTGCCCATTGGCACACCAGTAGGTGACTCGCCGGCGCGGTGCAGCCTCGCCGCGCTCGGATTCACCCATCGGGCCTGCGCCGACTCGGGTTCCCCGAATCGCATTACCACTCGCCATTAACCCCTCACATCACCAGACGGATGAGCGGCCTTGGAAAGCCGGGAACAGACGGGCACGGACTGGCTCAGCCGACCTTGAGGATCAGGCCGACGCCAATGATCGAGATTACCCACACCGCACCGACGAACAAGGTGAGCCGGTCGAGGTTCTTCTCCACGACGCTGGAGCCGGACAGGCTGGACTGCATGCCGCCGCCGAACAGGGTCGACAGCCCGCCGCCGCGACCGCGGTGCAGCAGGATCAGCAGGATCAGCGTCAGGCTGGCGATAATCAACACGATCTGAAGAAAGAGCAGCATCTCACCCTCGCGAAACGGTAGGTGGCCATCAGCCTACCGGGTGCCGATCAGGGTAGTGGACCGCCGGCTGCCAGTGCGCACAGCTTGGCGAACTCGTCGGCATCGAGGCTGGCCCCGCCGACCAGTGCGCCGTCGATGTCGGCCTGGTCGACCAGCTCCCCCACGTTGCTCGACTTGACCGACCCGCCGTACAGCACGCGCAGCTTGGTGGCGAGGTCGTCGCCGTACTTGTCGGCGAGCTTGCCCCGCAGGGCGGCGCACACCTCCTGGGCGTCGCCCGGCGTGGCGACCTTGCCGGTGCCGATCGCCCACACCGGCTCGTAGGCGATCACCACCTGCTCGGCCTTGTCCGGGCCGATCCCGGACAGGTCGGCGGCCAGCTGCCCGACGCAGTGCTCGACGTGCCCGCCGTCCTCCCTGATCTCCAGGCCCTCGCCGACGCACAGGATGGGCACCAGGCCGTTCTTGAGCGCCGCCTTGACCTTGGCGTTGACCAGCTTGTCGTCCTCGCCGTGGTGCTGGCGGCGCTCGGAGTGCCCGACCACGACGTAGGTGCAGCCGAGCTTGGCCAGCATGGGGCCGCAGACGTCCCCGGTGTAGGCGCCGCGGTCGTTCGGCGACAGGTCCTGCGCGCCGAAGCGGATGAGCAGCTTGTCGCCCTCGACCAGCGACTGCACGCTGCGCAGCGCCGTGAACGGCGGCAGCACCGCCACCTCCACCTTGGCGAAGTACTTCTCCGGCAGCAGGAACGCCAGCTTCTGCACAAGCGCCAGCGCCTCCAGGTGGGTGAGGTTCATCTTCCAGTTGCCGGCGATCAGCGGGGTGCGGGGCACCGTGCTCCCTTCGTCGAGCGCGTCAAGAGCGTCAATCCTCGAGGACGGCGATACCGGGCAGTTGCTTACCCTCGAGGAACTCCAGCGATGCCCCGCCACCGGTCGAGATGTGCGAGAACCTGGACTCGCCCAGGCCGAGCTGGCGGATCGCGGCCGCGCTGTCACCGCCGCCGACCACGGTGAACGCGCCGTCGTCGGTCGCGGCGGCGATCGCCTCGGCGACGTCGCGGGTGCCGGCGGCGAACGGCTCGTGCTCGAACACGCCCATCGGCCCGTTCCAGAACACGGTGCGGGCCCGGCTCAGCGTGGCGGCGAACCGTTCAACGCTGTCCGGCCCGATGTCCAGGCCGAGCCAACCGTCCGGGATCTCGCCGGCCGGTACGACCCTGGTCGGCGCGTCGCCGGCGATCCGCTCGGCGATCACCACGTCGGACGGCAGGCTGATCTTGTCACCGGACTCGTCGAGCAGCCGCCGGCAGGTGTCGAGCTGATCCTTCTCCAGCAGCGAGCCGCCGACCCCGTGGCCTTGCGCGGCCAGGAACGTGAAGCACATGCCGCCGCCGACCAGCAGCGCGTCGACGTTGGGCAGCAGCGCGTCGATGACGCCGAGCTTGTCGGAGACCTTCGCCCCGCCGAGCACCACCGCGTACGGCCGCTCCGGGTCGCCGGTCAGCCGCCGCAGCACGTGCAGCTCTGCCAGCACGAGTTTGCCGGCGTACCTGGGCAGCAGCCCGGCCACGTCGTAGACGGAGGCCTGCTTGCGGTGCACGACGCCGAACCCGTCGGACACGAACGCGCCCCCGTCACCGACCAGGTCGCGCAGCTCGGCCGCCAGCGAGCCCCGCTCGGCGTCGTCCTTGCTGGTCTCGCGTGGGTCGAAGCGCACGTTCTCCAGCAACGCCACCTGCCCGTCGGCCAGGCCGGCCGCGGTGCCCCGAGCCGACTCGCCCGACACGTCATCGGCCAGCGGGACCTCGAAGCCGAGCAGCTCGCCCAGCCGGGCGGCCACCGGGCGCAGCGACAGCTCCGGGGTCGGGCCGCCCTTGGGCCGGCCGAGGTGCGCGGCGACCACGACCCGCGCGCCGCCCTCGGTGAGCGCGACCAGGGTGGGCAGGCTGGCCTTGATCCGGCCGTCGTCGGTGATCCGGCCCTGTTCGAGTGGCACGTTGAGGTCGGCACGCACGAACACCCGCCGCCCGCTGACCCCTTCGGCCAGCAGGTCGTCGACGGCCTTCACGACAGCTTCGAGCCGACGAGCGCGGTCAGGTCGGCGAGCCTCGCCGAGTAACCCCACTCGTTGTCGTACCAACCGACGATCTTGACGAAGGTGCCGTCAAGGACCATCGTCAGCGCCGAGTCGAACGTGCACGAAGCCGGCGAGCCGACGATGTCGCCGGAGACGATCGGGTCCTCGGTGTAGGTCAGGATGTCCTTGAGCTCGCCCTGCGCCGCCGCCCGGAACGCCGCGTTGACGTCGTCCCTGGTCACCGGGCGGCTGACCTCGACGGTCAGGTCGGTGACCGACCCGTCCGGCACCGGGACCCGCATGGCGATCCCGTCGAGCTTGCCGGCCAACTCGGGCAGCACGAGCGCGGTGGCCTTGGCGGCACCGGTGGTGGTCGGGATGATGTTGGTCGCGGCCGCCCTCGCCCGCCGCAGGTCCTTGTGCGGGAAGTCCAGGATCACCTGGTCGTTGGTGTAGGCGTGGATCGTGGTCATCAGGCCGCGGACGATCCCGAACGACTCGTGCATGACCTTGGCCATCGGCGCGACGCAGTTGGTCGTGCACGAGGCGTTGGACAGGATCGTCTGCGACCCGTCGTAGGCGCTGTCGTTGACGCCCATGACCACCGTGAGGTCCTCGCCCTTGGCCGGCGCCGAGATGATCACCTTCCGGGCGCCGGCGTCGACGTGCTTGCGCGCGTCGTCGGCCTTGGTGAACCGGCCGGTCGACTCGATCACGATGTCGACGCCGAGGTCGGCCCACGGCAGCGCCGCCGGGTCCCGCTCCTCGAGCGCCTTCATCGGCTTGCCGTCCACCACGATGGCGTCGCCCTGCGCCCTGACCTCGGCGTCGAGGGTGCCGAGCACGCTGTCGTAGTGCAGCAGGTGCGCCAGCGTGGCGTTGTCGGTCAGGTCGTTGACCGCGACGATCTCGATGTCGCGGTTGGCGCCGGACGCGTTGACCGCGCGCCAGAAGTTGCGGCCGATCCGGCCGAAGCCGTTCACGCCTACCCGCACCGTCACCGTGGTCTCCCTTGCAGGTCAGCCCGGGCCGGGCCGGGCGAGGCCGCCGTCCGGACCAACCCTAATCGGGATCAGCTGTCCAGCATCTCCGGGGTGACAGCCGACTCGGTGTCCGGCATGCCCAGGTCGGAGGCCCGCTTGTCGGCCATGGCCAGCAGGCGCCGGATCCGCCCGGCGACCGCGTCCTTGGTCATCGGCGGGTCGGCCAGCTGGCCCAACTCCTCCAGCGACGCCTGCCGGTGGGTCATCCGCAGCTTGCCGGCCATCACCAGGTGCTCAGGGGCCTCGCCGCCGAGGATGTCCAGCGCCCGCTCGACGCGAGCAGCCCCGGCCACCGCCGCCCGAGCCGAGCGCCGCAGGTTGGCGTCGTCGAAGTTGGCCAGCCGGTTCGCGGTGGCCCGAACCTCGCGGCGCATCCGCCGCTCCTCCCAGGCCAGCACGGACGAGTGGGCGCCGAGCCTGGTGAGCAGGGCGCCGATGGCGTCGCCGTCGCGCACGACGACCCGGTCCGCACCGCGCACCTCGCGTGCCTTCGCGGTGATGCCGAGCCGCCGGGCCGCACCGGCCAGCGCGACCGCCGCCTCTGGACCGGGACAGGTGATCTCCAAGGCGGACGACCGGCCGGGCTCGGTGAGCGAGCCGTGCGCCAGGAACGCGCCCCGCCAGGCCGCCTCCGCATCGCACTGCCCGCCGGACACCACCTGTGGTGGGAGGCCCCGAACCGGCCGTCCGCGCAGGTCGAGCAACCCGGTCTGCCTGGCCAGGCCCTCGCCGTCGCGGACCACCCTGACCACGTACCTGGTGCCCTTGCGCAGGCCGCCAGAGGTGATCACGTGCACGTCGGAGGTGTGCCCGTACAGGTCGTGGATCTCCCGCCGCAGCCGGCGCGCGGTGGACCCGGCGTCCACCTCGGCCTCGACCACGACGCGGCCCCCCACGATGTGCAAGCCTCCGGCGAACCTGAGCAGCGCGGCAACCTCCGCGCGCCGGCAGCAGGTCTTGGTGACCGCGAGCCGGCTCAGCTCGTCCTTCACGGCAGCTGTCATTGCCACGCTGCCTGCTCCTCTCTCCCGGCCGCACGCCCCCCGCGTGGTTGACCTGCGGCCTGTCCTCCCGTGACGCCGGCGGCCAGCACGCGTTCCAGCAGCGTCGCCAACGCCGCCGGGTCGTGCCGGTCCCTGGTGCCGGCTGCGGCCAGCGGTGCCAGGTGTGCCGTCGCCCCCAGCGCCCCCGCAGCGCTGGTGAGCCGCCCTGGCATCGTCACCGCGTCGGTATCGGCGAGCACGGCGTCGACGGAGAGCCCAGGGGCGTGCCGGGAGAGTACGTCGAGATGCTGTTCCGGTGAGAACCCAGCCGTTTCCCCCGGCTGGGGCACCAGGTTCAGCACCACCACTCGTCTCCCGCTGGCCTGCGTCAACGCATCGTGCAAATCCGGCACCAGCAGGTGCGGCAGCACGCTGGTGAACCACGAACCCGGACCAAGGATGATCAGGTCCGCGTTCAGGACCGCCTGGACCGCCTGCTCGCAGGCGGCCGGGCGCTCCGGCAGCAACCGCACTCTGTGCACCCGCCCCGGGGTGGTGGCCACCGCCACCTGCCCCCTGATCCTTCGAATCACCTCCGGTTGCCCGTTGAGGCCGCTCACATCGGCCTCGATGTCCAATGGCTCGGTGCACATGGGCAGCACCCGCCCGCGCACACCGAGCAGCCTGGCGGCCTCGTCAAGCGCGGCGACCGGATCGCCGAGCACTTCGAGTAGGCCGGTCAGCAGCAGGTTCCCGACAGCGTGGCCGGCGAGCGCGCCGTGGCCGCGGAACCGGTGCTGGAACACCGACGCCCACCGCTGCCCGGCGCCGTCTGCGGCCAGCGCCGACAGCGCCATCCGCAGGTCACCAGGCGGCAGCACGCCCAGCTCGCGGCGCAGCCGGCCGGACGAGCCGCCGTCGTCGGCGACTGTGACGACCGCCACGATGTCGTCGGTGAGCAGCCGCAGCGCCGACAGCGTCGCGTGCAGCCCGTGGCCGCCGCCGAGGGCCACCGCGCGCAACGACTTGCCGCGCCCAGCGGGTGGCTCCGGTGCTGAGCTCACTCGCGTCCCAGGTCGCGGTGCACGACCTTGGCGGTCACGCCATCCTCCTTGGCCAGCCTCGAGGCCAGCTCCTCGCCGATCGCGACGCTGCGGTGCTTGCCGCCGGTGCAGCCGATCGCGAGAGTCAGGTATCGCTTGCCCTCGCGCCGGTAGCCGCTGCTGATCAGGCGCAGCAGCTCGTGGTAGCGGTCGAGGAACTCACCGGCGCCTTCCTGGGACAGCACGTAGTCGCGTACCTCGGTGTCGCGCCCTGTCTGCTCCCGCAGCTCGGGGATCCAGAACGGGTTCGGTAGGAACCGCACGTCGACCACCATGTCCGCGTCCATCGGCAGGCCGTACTTGTACCCGAACGAGAGCACCGTCACACGCGTTCTGGTGCTCGCCTCGGTGCCGAAGGCGTCCTCGATCGTCGCGCGGAGCTGGTGAACCGACAGCCCCGAGGTGTCCACGATCAGGTCGGCCTCGGCCCGCAGCGGCCCGAGCAGCTGGCGCTCGGCGGCGATCCCGTCGGCCAGCCGCCCGTCGCCCTGCAGCGGATGACCGCGGCGGACCTGCTCGAACCGGCGGATCAGCACCGCGTCCGAGGCCTGCAGGAACAGCACCCTCGGCTTGTACCCGCGGGTGTCGAGGTCCTTGATGACCGCGGCCAGGTCATCGGTGAACGCACGGCTGCGCACGTCCATCACCACGGCGACCCTGGTCACGGCGCCGCTGGCCTGTGCGCCGAGCTCGACCATCGTCGCGATCAGCTCTGGCGGCAGGTTGTCCACCACGAACCAGCCGAGATCCTCGAGCACCTTCGCCGCGGTGCTGCGGCCCGCGCCGGACAGGCCGGTCACCACCGCCACCTCGATGCCGTGGTGCCGCACCGACGAGTCTGCCCCCGTTGCCGTCAACTGCTCCCCGCCTCTCCAGTTCCTTGAACCCGACTGCCGTCGACCAGCGCGGCGAGCACCGCCTCGGCGGTCCGGCGCCCCACCCCGGGCACCTGCGTCATCTCGTCAATGCTGGCTGCACGCAGTCTGCGTAGCGAACCGAAATGCTTCAACAGTGCAGCCTTGCGGCCAACACCCAGACCCGGTACATCGTCCAGCACCGAGGCTGTCATGTTCGTCGAACGCTTCTGCCGGTGGTACGCGATCGCAAACCGGTGCGCCTCGTCCCGGATACGTTGTAGCAGGTAGAGGCCCTCGCTGGTGCGCCCGAGCACGACCGGCTCCGCTTCACCGGGCAACCAGACCTCCTCGAGGCGCTTGGCCAGCCCGGCGACCGCGACGTCGGTCACGCCGAGGTCGGCGAGCACGTCGGCGGCCGCGGCGACCTGCGGCGCCCCGCCGTCGACGAGCAGCAGGTTCGGCGGGTAGGCGAACTTGCGCGGCCGTCCGGTGTCCGGGTCGATCCCAGGAGCAGGCCCGGGAGCGGGCACCGTCACGGCCGGCGCGGACTGCTCGGCGGTCTCCTTGAGGTACCGGTAGAACCGGCGCCGCACGACCTCGGCGATCGAGCCGACGTCGCCGCGGTCGGCGCCGTCGCGGATGGCGAAGCGGCGGTAGTCGGACTTGCGGGCCAGGCCGTCCTCGAACACCACGAGCGAGGCCACCACGTCGGTGCTCTGCACGTGGCTGACGTCGACACACTCGATCCGCAGCGGCGCGGTGTCCAGGCCGAGCGCGTCCTGGATCTCCTGCAGCGCCGCAGACCGGGCCGTGAGGTCCCCGGCCCGGCGCAGCTTGTGCAGCGTGAACGCCTCCTCGGCGTTGCGCCGGACGGTCTCGGCGAGCGCGCGCTTGTCACCGCGCTGCGGCACCCGGATCCGCACCCGGGAGCCGCGCAGCCCGGTCAGCCAGTCGGCGAGCGGCTCCACGTCCTCGGGCAGGGTCGGGACCAGCACCTCCTTGGGGATCGGGCTGCCGCCGACGTCGGCCTGCTCGGCCAGCGCCGCCTGCTCGCCGTAGAACTGGCTCAGGAACTGCGCGACCAGGCCGGCGGTGTCGATCGGCTCGACCTTTTCGATCACCCAGCCACGCTGGCCCCGGACCCGGCCGCCGCGCACGTGGAACACCTGCACGGCCGCCTCCAACTCGTCCTCGGCGAACGCGACGAGGTCGGCGTCGATGCCGTCGCCGAGCACGACGGCCTGCTTCTCCATCGCCCGGCGCAGCGCCTGCAGGTCGTCGCGCAGCCGGGCCGCCCGCTCGAACTCCAGGTCGCTCGCGGCTGCCTGCATCTGCCGCTCCAGGCGGCGCATCATCGTGTCGGTGTGACCGGCCAGGAAGTCGCAGAAGTCCTCGACGATGTCGCGGTGCTCCTCTGCGGTGACCCGGCCCACGCACGGCGCCGAGCACTTGCCGATGTAACCCAGCAGGCAAGGCCGGCCCATCTGGCCGTGCCGCTTGAACACGCCCTGGCTGCACGTGCGCGCCGGGAACACCCTGGTCAGCAGGTCGAGCGTCTCCCGGATGGCCCAGGCGTGCGCGAACGGGCCGAAGTACCGCACGCCCTTGCGGCGCGGCCCCCGGTAGACGTGCAGCCTCGGGAACTCCTCGTGCAGGGTCACCGCGAGCACCGGGTACGACTTGTCGTCGCGGTACCGGACGTTGAACCGGGGGTCGAACTCCTTGATCCAGTTGTATTCCAGCTGGAGTGCTTCGACCTCGGTGGACACCACCGTCCACTCCACGCCGGCCGCGCTGGTCACCATCTGCCTGGTGCGCGCGTGCAGCGCGGACAGGTCGGCGAAGTACGAGTTCAGCCGGCTGCGCAGGCTCTTGGCCTTGCCGACGTAGATGACCCGGCCGGCCCCGTCGCGGAATCGGTAGACGCCCGGCTCGTCGGGGATGGTGCCGGGCGCAGGGCGGTAGGTGGACGGGTCGGCCACCTACCCAGCCTACGAGCCCGGCCGACAGCGCGGGGTCAGGCCAGGACGATCGCGGTGCCCTCGAGCTTGACCGGGATCTCGTTGAGCGGAGCCGCCGCCGGTCCGGTCTTCACCGATCCGTCTTCCGCGCTGAACTGGCTGCCGTGGTTGGGGCAGGTGATCGTGTTGTCCTTCGGCGGGTCCACGGTGAAGCCCTGGTGCGTGCACGTCGGGTCGTACGCCTTCACCGCGCCGGCGGTCGGCTGCACGATCAGCATCTTGCCGGCCGGCGAGTCCACGATCGTGCCGCCGCCGACCGGGACGTCGGACAGCTGCGCGAGCGCCTGCGGCGAGCTGCCGCCGGTCGGCGCGCCCGTCGCACCGGTTCCGCCGGAGCCGCCGGTCGTGCGCGGTGGCGCGGTCGTGGTCGAACTCGCTCCGCTGTTCCCATCGCCGCAGGCCGCAAGGGCGCCGGGGGCGAGCAGGGCCACGACGAGGCCGCACAGCACCTGCCGACGGTTCGGGTCATTGGGGAGGGACGTGGAAGTCAAGAGGTTTCCTCCAGCCGACTCTCGGGTTCGATCATCCGCTTTGGTGTACGCACGGGCGGTTCGTGGCGTTCAACAGCCCGCAGGATTGCCCGGATGCGCAGCGCATGCAGCGGCGCGAGCGCGTAGCCCGGGTAGCTGGCCAGCCAGCTCGCGCTGCCGAGGCTCACCGCGTCGGCACCGGCCCAGAAGTACTCCCGGCAGTCGTCGAAGCTGCGGATCCCGCCGCTGGCGATGATCGGAAGCGTCACCCCGGCGTCGCGCAGCTCGGCCACCACCCGCAGCCCGATCGGCTTGATCGCCCGGCCGGACAGCCCGCCGAACCGGTTGGCCAGCCAAGGCTCACCGGTCCGCGGGTCCAGCCGGAGTGCCTTCACCGTGTTGATCGCCGTGAGCGCCGATACGCCGTGCCGGCGTGCCAGCCGCGCATGGGTCAGGTAGTCGTAGTCAGGCGAGAGCTTGAGGATCACCGGGTGGTCGCTGCGCGGCACCGCGGTCGCCAGCACGTCCTCGATGATCGCGTCGAAATCGAAGTTGACGTTGTGACACGACACGTTGAACTCGACCGCGGCGATCTCCCCCGGCCGCACCGCAGCGTTCACCCGGTCGACGAGCGTCACGAACTCCCCGGCCGAGAAGCCGCCGAGCGAGATGATCGTGTTCTGGTCGCGCGTTCGGGGGTAGTAGTCGCGCAGGTAGGCGTCGATGCCGACGTTGCACCAGCCGAACGCGTTGAGCCAGCCGCCGTCGGTGCCACGAAGCACCCGCCGGTACCGCCGAAGCAACGCCGGTAGGTCCCGCAGCGGCCAGTCGTCCCTGGTGGTGAAGTGCCCCTCGCGCGGTTCGACGGTGAGCGTGCGGGTGGTCACGGCGCCGAACCGGTGCAACGGCACCAGCCTGGAGATCGGGCTCATCCCGTACGGCACCAACGCCGAGTTGGCCACGCCGTACCCGAGCAGGCTCGACGAGGTCACCAGCCGGTTCCGGAGCCTGACGTCCCCGAGGCTCACCTCGTGCACCCCCGAAGCCTACGTCTCCTCGCCACCCGCTCCCTCGTTGCCGGGCGCGACCCCGGTTCTGGTGTACCGGGTGTGCAGGTCGCGCAGGGCCCGCACGGCCTTCACGGCGCGCTGCCGGTCGGCGGCCTGGATCGCCATGACCGGGACGTACTCGTCGTCGGGCAGCTCGATCCTGGCCCACGGTGAGCCGTCCGGGAACGACACCCGCAGCACGAGCGCCCACGGCAGCTGGTGGCTGCCGATGACGTTGCGGACGTAGACGCCGTCGGCGTCGGCGCGCAGCCGCGGCCGGGCGAACAGCAGCGCACCGGCGGCCAGCAGCACGCCGACGGCGCCCATCGCCACCTGGTCGGCGACCTGGAAGTTGACGCCGGTGTCCGAGCCACGCAGCAGCACGCCGACCGTGACGAAGACCGCGACCAGCACGACGGCCGCGGCGACGGCCACGATGGTGACCTTGCGCGGCCTGACGTCGAGGACGTCCCGTTCACCCGGCGGGCCGGATGCTGCCGATGCTGTGGTCATGACGGCGACTCCGACCCCGAGCGCAGGCCGCGCAGCACGAGCGCGGTCGCCAGCGCCGCCAGGCAGGCGTCGAAGCCCTTGTCCTCGGCCGACTGCGGCAGCCCGCACCGGTCGAGCGCCTGCTCCTCGGTGTCGCAGGTCAGCACGCCGTTGCCGACCGGGGTGCTCTCGTCGAGCGCGACCCTGGTCAGGCCGGCGGTGACCGCATCGCAGACGTACTCGAAGTGCGGTGTGCCGCCCCTGATCACGACGCCGAGCGCGACCACGGCCTCGTGGCGGCGGGCCAGCTCCTGGCACACCACGGCAAGCTCGACCGCGCCCGGCACCCGCACCACCGTCGGATCGACCACGCCGGCCTTGGCGGCCGCGTCGAGCGCTCGCTCCAGCAGCGCCGTGGTGATCGTCTCGTGCCATCTGGTCGCCGCGATCGCCAGCCGCAGCCCGGTGCCGACCGGGACCGGCACGTCGGGCCGGCCGGTTCCGCTCATGTCGCGTTCACCTGTCCGTCGAGGTCGTCCAGCTCGTGCCCGAGCCGGTCGCGCTTGGTGCGCAGGTAGTGCAGGTTCTCCGGGTTCGGCCGGACCGGGAGCTTGACCCGCTCGGCAATCCGCAGGCCGTAGCCCTCCAGGCCGACCCGCTTGGCCGGGTTGTTGGTCAGCAGCCGCATCGACCGCACGCCGAGGTCGACCAGGATCTGCGCCCCGGTGCCGTAGTCGCGGGCGTCGGCCGGCATGCCGAGGGCGAGGTTCGCGTCGACCGTGTCGTGGCCGGTGTCCTGCAGCTGGTAGGCCTGCAGCTTGTGCATCAGCCCGATGCCACGGCCCTCGTGGCCACGCACGTACAGCACCACGCCGCGGCCCTCGGCCGCGACCGCTTCGAGCGCCGCGTCCAGCTGCGGGCCGCAGTCACAGCGCAGCGAGCCGAACACGTCTCCGGTCAGGCACTCGGAGTGCACCCGTACCAGGATCTCCTCGCCGTCGCCCAGGTCGCCGCGGACCAGCGCGATGTGCTCGATGCCGTCGATCAGGCTGTCGTAGCCGACCGCCCTGAACTCGCCGTGCGCTGTCGGGATGCGCGCCTCGGCGACGCGCTCGATCTGCTTCTCGAACCGCCGCCGGTACGCGATCAGGTCCCTGATCGAGATGAGCGGCAGTTCGTGCTCCGCGGCGAACACCTCCAGCTCGTCGTAGAGCGCCATGTCGCCCGGTTCCTTCTCGCTGACGATCTCGCACAGCGCCCCGGCCGGGTTCAGCCCGGCCATCCTGGCCAGGTCGACCGCCGCCTCGGTGTGGCCGGGGCGGCGCAGCACCCCGCCGTCCTTGGCCCGCAGCGGCACCACGTGCCCCGGCCGGACGAAGTCGCCGGCCGTGGCCGCCGGGTCGGCCAGCAGCCGGATGGTCGTCGAGCGGTCGGTCGCCGAGATCCCGGTCGTCACGCCCTCGCGGGCGTCCACGGTCACCGTGTAGGCGGTGCGCAGCCGGTCCTGGCTGACCGGGTACATCGGCGGCAGGTCGAGCCGGTCGCACGTCGGCCCGGTCAGCGCGACGCAGATGTACCCAGACGTGTGGCGCACCATGAACGCCAGCAGCTCCGGCGTCGCCTTCTCCGCCGCGAAGATCAGGTCGCCCTCGTTCTCGCGGTCGGCGTCGTCCACGACGATCACCGGCCGGCCCTGCGCCACCGCGGCGACGGCCGCCTCGATCGTGGTCCCGATGCCCTCGATCGACGTCATGGACGAGTTCCCCGCATGGAGTCATTCTCGCTGTCGGCCGCCCCGTTGGCCGCCAGGTGTGGCAGGGCCAACCGCTCGACGTACTTGGCGATCACGTCGACCTCGAGGTTCACCGCGTCGCCCGGCCGCCGCAGGCCCAGCGTGGTCAGCTCGAGCGTGGTCGGGATCAGGCTCACCGTGAACTCGTCGTCGGACACGTCGACGACCGTGAGCGAGGCGCCGTCGACCGTGATCGAACCCTTCGACACGACGTAGCGCGACAGCGACCGCGGCATCGAGATCCGCACGACCACCCAGTTCTCGGCCGGGCGGCGACCGGTGACCGTACCGACGCCGTCGACGTGGCCCTGCACCAGGTGCCCGCCGAGGCGGTCACCGAGCGCAGCGGCCCGCTCCAGGTTGACCCGGTCGCCCGGCACCAGGTCGCCCAGGCTCGAGCGGACCAGCGTCTCGTGCATGACCTCGGCACTGAACGTGCCGTCCGAGGCACGCACGACGGTCAGGCACACGCCGTTGACCGCGATGGAGTCGCCGTGGCCGGCATCGGCGGTCACCACCGGCCCGGCGACCGTGAGCCGCGCCGCCCCGTCCATCCTGGTGATCTCGACCACCTGGCCGAGCTCCTCGACGATGCCTGTGAACACTCGCTACTCCCCTGCTCGCTTCGGTTCCCCCGCGGGCACCGCGCTGATCCGCACGTCCGGTCCGACCATCGTGACGTCCTCGATGCGCAGCCGCAGCATGTCGCCGATTGTGGTCACGCCGGCGTCGCCCAGCGCCGCCGGCCCCGCACCGAGCAGCGCCGGCGCCACGTAGGCCAGCACCCGGTGCACGTGACCGGCCGCGACGAAGGCTCCGGCGAGCGTCGGCCCGCCCTCCAGGACGACGTCCACCACGCCGCGCTCGGCGAGCACCGCCGCGACCTCGGCCGGATCGTGGGTGGCCAGCCGCAACGTCTCCGCGCTGCCGTCGAGCAGCCGGGCGGTCGGCGGCAGCTCGCGCCGCCCGACCACGACCCGCAGCGGCTGCCTTGGTGCCGACCCTGCAGGGCTGCCGGCGCCGTTCCTGACCGTCAGGGCTGGGTCGGTCCTGACCGTGAGGGCCGGGTCGTCGGCGAGCGCGGTACCGGTGCCGACCACGATCGCGTCGGCCTTGGCCCGCACGGCGTGCACGTCGGCCCTCGACTCCGGCGAGGTGATCCACCTGCTCGTCCCGTCCGATGCGGCCACCCGACCGTCCAATGTGGACGCCAGCTTCCAGGTCACGTGCGGCCGCCCGGTCCGAGCGTAGTGCAGCCACGCGCGCAGCGGCCCGCGCTCGACCTCCTCGGCCAGCAGTCCACTGTGGACCTCGATGCCGGCGTCGCGCAGCTGGCCGGCGCCGCCGGAAGCCAGCGGGTTCGGGTCGGCCACCGCGAAGTGCACGGCGGCGACGCCGGCCTCGACCAGGGCGCGCACGCACGGCGGCGTCCGACCCTGGTGGGCGCACGGTTCGAGGGTGACGACGACGGTCCCGCCGGCGGCGCGCGGACCGGCCGCGCGCAGCGCCACGACCTCGGCGTGCGGTCCGCCAGGCGGCTCGGTGGCGCCGACCGCCACCAGCTGACCGTGCGCGTCCAGCACCGCAGCGCCGACTGGCGGGTTGGGGCTCGTCGTCCCCCGCACCCCCCCCGCCCCCCCGCTGGCAAGCCCCCTCCGGCGGTCCAGGGCCTCAGGAGTCACCGTGCCAATTCTCGGCCTCCGGCCCCCCCGGCCCCCTCGCCCAATATTTCCCCCGAGTGGAACCTTGATGTCAGGAAGGACCCCCCCCCCCGCCCCGAGGTGGGTGGCGATGGCAGTCGAGACCAGCGTCGTGCATCGGGCCCTCGATGGGCGACGGTTCATCCTTTCCGGACAGCTCGACCTCGGCCAACCGTTCACCTCGGCGGTGGGCGTGCTGGTCGACGGGCACCTGCACGAGCTTGCCGCCGGACCGATCGGCCTCGGCGACGAGCTGGCGGCCGCGGCCGGCGTCACCGAGCTCGACGAGGAGCTGACGTTCCAGGGCGGCACGCTGCGGATCGGCCGCGCGCGCAACTACGACGCCGGGATCCGGCTGACCGAGGACAGCCTGGTGGCGGTGTGGGTGGGGCGCCGGTACTGCCTGGTGCTGCGGCTGTACCGGGCGAGCACGGCGGACGCCGTCGGGCTGCTGCGAACGCTCGTGATCACCGAGCACGAGGACGGGATCGCGCTGGCCCCGCAGCCGGGCTCGGGCACCGAGTTCGCCGACGCGGCGACGGTGACCAAGCAGGTGCCCGGGCTGGGCCTGCTCGAGATGTCGACCAGGAAGGCCGGCCACGCCGGCCCGCTGCCGGCCTGGCAGGGGGTGCGGACCAGGTCCGGCGAGCTGTTCCAGGACACGCTCGGCAACGGCTCCCCCTACTTCGTGCTCGCCGGCGACGACACCTGGGTCACGCTGCTGCCGCTGGCCGATACCGCGGTCGACCGGCTGCCGGCCGTCGCGGACCGGCTCTCGTTGCGGACGGTCGGCTGACGGCGTGGCCGAGTTCGCTGCCGGCCTGTCGACCTACGTGGTGCTGCTGACGCTGCTCGCCGCGGCGATCGGGCACGTCCGCCGCCCGGACGAGGTGCCGGCAGCGCTGCGGGCGCACGGCGTCGTGCCGGAGGCGGCGGCCGGGCCGATCGGATTCGCGGTCGCGGCGGCCGAGGTGATGATCTCGGTCGCACTGCTCGCCGGGGTGCTCGGCTCTGGCGGCCTGCTGGTCGCCGGGCTCGCCGGCAGCGTCGTGGTGTTCGCCGGCTTCGCCGGGTACGGCTGGCTCGTGGTGGCCACCAAGCGGTCGGGGCCGTGCGGCTGCGCCGGTGCCGACACCCCGACGAGCGGCTGGACGGCCGGGCGGGCGACGGCGCTCGCCGCGCTGGCGACGTGCGGGCTGGCCTGGTCCGGTTCGGTCGCCGGGCTCGCCGATGCGGGCGCCCGGCTCGCGGTCGTGCTGCTGGCCGCCAGCACGTTCGCCGTCCTGCTGTGGTTCCTGCCGGTCGCGATGTACGACCAGGAGGCGGTGCGATGAGCTTTCAGACCAGTGCGCTGATCGTGACCTGGGCGGCGCTGCTGCTGCTCGCGCTGGTGGTGTCCGGCCTGGTCCGGCAGGTGCACCAGCTGTCCTCGGGCGGGGCCAGGCGCACCGATCGGCTCGGCCCTCGACCCGGCTCCCCCGCGCCGGGACTGGCTGGCCTCGGCGTGCGGGCGCCGGCCGTGCTGCTGTTCCTGAGCGAGGACTGCCACACGTGCGCCGGCGTGCTCGAAGAGGCCGGTCGGCTCGGTTTCGCCGGCCAGGTGGTCGGCCTGTACGGCGGTGCCGGGCCAACCCCCCCCCGGGGGTCCGGTGGGGCCGGGCAAGGCGGGCAGGCCGGGGTGTTCGGGCGCTACGGCGGCGTGGGCACCCCGTTCGCCGTGATCGTCGGCCGCGACGGCCGGATCGAGCGGTCCGAGCCGATCGGCTCGCCGGCCGCGCTGCGTGCCCTGCTGAACCGTCTGGAAGACCAGGTTGGAGGTCGGCCGTGACCAGCACCGATACCGTCATTCCGCCGCTGCGCGGGTCCATGCCGGCCGGAGCGACTCCGGTTCGCCGGCGCGCACCCAAGCGACCGCTGCGCTGGTCGCCGTCGAGGCGGTCGGTCCTGCAGGCCAGCACGGCGCTCGGGCTCGCCGCGCTCGGCGTGTTCCCGGCAGCCCGGCGGGCGATCGCGGACGGCTACTCGATCTACACGAGGTGCCCGTCGTACGCCCTCGACCACGACTGCTCGCCCGGCTGCGGCCCGAGCACGATCTTCGCCGACTCCTGCGAGACCGACGGTGCGAACACCGGATTCCACAAGGACGACGGCGTGAACTGGACGCTTCGGCCCAACCAGTGCTACGCCAGCACCTACGACGGCTGGCTCTGGCGGCACCAGGGCCCGTGCGGGGCGTGCGCCTGCTACGTCGAGCGGCGCTGCCACGACGGCTACAAGCGCACCAGTTCCGGCTGGGTGCGTTCGATCTGCCGGTGGAACACCCAGTGCGGCTGCCTGCAGTCGGTGGCCTGGCCGACGGTGCGCCGCGGCAACTCCGGCGTGGACGTCTACACCGTGCAGCACCTGGTGACCTACCACGGGTTCCCCACCACGGCAGACGGCATCTTCGGCCCCAACACCGAGGCCAGTGTTCGCAGCTTCGAGAGCTCGCGGGGCCTGACCGTCGACGGGATCGTCGACGCCGCGACCTGGCCGGCGCTCGTGGTGGTCGTGCGCCGCTCCGACTCCAACCACGCCGTCCGAGGTGCGCAACGCCAGCTCAACGCCCACGCCTACGGGCTCGTCGTGGACGGCGTCTTCGGCCCGGCGACCGAGGCCGCGGTGCGCGACTTCCAGCGGCAGAACGGCCTGACCAGCGACGGCGTGGTCGGCGTCAGCACGTGGCGGACGCTCACCGGCAGCGGTGGCGTATGAACGCTGATCCGGCGGGGTCCACTGGGGCGCGGGCGTTCCGGGCGCGGCGGTTGGCGACCGATCCGGTTGCACCGCTGGCCACGCTGACCGTGCTCGGCGTGGGCGCCGCGCTGGTCGCGCCGGCGCTGACCTGGGCGGTGCTCGGCGGGCTCGCCGGCTACGCGCTGTCCGGCTCGGTCTGAACGCGCAACAGCGCCTTCGCGCTGACCTCGCCAGGCTGGCGGGAGCGGGACCGGCAGGCCGTGGTGCTCGGCCTGTTCGCGGCGGGGCTGGTGCTCGGCGGCGTGCTGTCGAGCACGGTGCTGTGGCTGCTGTCCGGGCTCGCCGCGCCGCTGCCGGCCGCCGCGCGGTACGCCGTCGCCGTCGCGTTCGCCGTCGTCGGGGTGCTGCGCGACGCGGGCCTGGTCCGGTTCCCGCTGCCGCAGAACACCAGGCAGGTGCCGCAGGACGTGCTGCAACGCCACCTGGCGCGCGGCTCGCTGCGGTTCGGCTTCGAGCTCGGCACCGGGGTGCGCACCTACGTGTCTTCGACCGCGCCGTACGTCGTCGCCGCGGCGCTGCTGCTGGCGGCGCCGTCGTGGACGGCGGCCCTGCTGACCGGCATCGGGTTCGGCCTCGGCCGGGCGGCGACCCCGCTGGCACGGGTCGCCTCCGGGCTCGGCGACGGCTGGGACAACACGCTGCGAGCCCGGCTACGGCTGCTCACGGTGGGCGCGAGCACCGTCGTCGCGGCGCTGCTGGGCTGGCTGGCGCTCACCTGACGTGATCGCAGCCGGCCCGGTGCTACGGATGCCGGGCCGCGGTGGCGCGCTCGCGCAGCGCCTGGACGGCCGCGGCCCGGTCGTCCGCGCCGTAGACCCCGGAGCCGGAGACGAAGCAGTCGACCCCGGCCTCCGCGGCGGCGACGATCGTGTCGGCGGTGATGCCGCCGTCGATCTCGATCAGCACCCGCAGTTCGCCCCGGTCGACCAGCCGGCGCACGGCGCGCACCTTGTCGAGCACGCCCGGGATGAACTCCTGGCCGCCGAAGCCCGGCTCGACAGACATCACCAGCAGCGTGTCGTAGTGCGGCAGCAGGTCCAGGTACGGCTCGACCGGGGTGTTCGGCTTGACCGACAGCCCGGCTAGCGCACCGGCCGCGCGGATCTCGGCGGCCAGCCGCACCGGGTCCGCCGCTGCCTCGACGTGCACGGTCACGTTGCGCGCGCCGGCCTCGGCGTAGCCGGCGGCCCACCGGTCCGGGTTCTCGATCATCAGGTGGCAGTCGAGCGGCAGCGGCGTCGCCTTGCGCAGGTCCCGCACCACCGGCAGGCCGATCGTCAGGTTCGGCACGAAGTGCCCGTCCATCACGTCGACGTGCAGCCAGTCGGCGTTGGGCACGGCGTTGGCCTCGTCACCGAGGCGGGCGAAGTCGGCGGCCAGCAGGCTCGGCGCGATCATGACGGGCACGGACGCTCATTCTAAGAGGGACCAGTCTGGGAGCGGCGCAGCAAGGCGCAGAACATCGCGTCGGTGCCGTGCCGGTGCGGCCACAGCTGCACGTGCGGGCCGGCGCCCAGGTCCGGCACGCCTGGCAGCAGCGGCCGGACGTCGAGCGCCTGGGCGTCGGCGGCCGGGACCGCCGCGATCACCCCGGCGGTCTCGTCGGGGTGAGGTGAGCACGTGACGTAGGCGACGACGCCGCCAGGGCGCACCAGCCGCAACGCCGACGCCAGCAGCTCGCCCTGCAGCGCCGTGAGGCCGGCGAGGTCCGCCGCCGTGCGCCGCCAGCGGGCCTCCGGCCGTCGCCGCAGCGCCCCGAGGCCGGTGCACGGGACGTCGACGAGGACCCGGTCGAACGTGGCCGGCGGCAGGCCGCTGTCGCGGCCGTCCGCGACGTGCACCCTCACCGGAAGGTCCGTGCAGGCCTGTCGGACCAGGCCCGCGCGGTGCTCGGCACGCTCGACCGCGTCGAGCGTGCCGCCGTCCAACCCGACCAGCGCCCCCAGCAGCGCCGCCTTGCCGCCCGGCCCGGCGCACAGGTCCAGCCAGCGCCCGCCGTCGCCGCCCTCGAGCGGCGCGTTCGCGAGCGCGAGCGCGACCAGTTGGCTGCCCTCGTCCTGCACGGTGGCCATGTGCTCGGCGAGCACGTCGAGCTGCCCCGGATCGCCACCGGCAAGGTGCACGCCGTAGGGCGAGAACGGCGCCGGCTCGCCGGCGGTCACCGCCGCCAGCTCGTCCTGGCTGATGACGCCCGGGCGGGCGGCCAGGTGCACCCTCGGCGCCTCGTTGTCCGCGGCCAGCGCCGGCGCCAGCTCCGTCTCCGCGGCCGGGTCGCCGAGCGCGTCGGCGAAGGCCTGCGCGATCCACCGCGGGTGCGCGTGGGCGAAGGCCAGGTGCCCGACCGGGTCGGTACCCAGGTCCGGCGCCAGCTCGGCTATCCAGCCGTCGAGGTCCTTGCTCGACACCCGGCGCAGGACAGCGTTGACAAAACCGGCCGGTCCGCCGCCCCTGGTCGCCCGGACCAGGTCGACCGTGGACGCCACCGCGGCGTGCGGCGGGATCCTGGTGCGCAGCAGCTGGTAGACGCCCAGCCGCAGGGCGTCCAGCACGTCGCCGTCCACGGTCGCCAGCTCACGGTCGATGCAGCCGGAGAGCACGTCGTCGAGCTGACCCATGGTCCTGGCGGCGCCGTAACCGAGCTCGGTGGCCAGCGCGGCGTCCCGCCCGGCGATCCCGCGCGAGCGCAGCAGGTCTGGCAGCACCAGGTTGGCGTAGGCGTCGCGCTCACGGATCGCCGTCAGCAGATCGAGCGCGGCCCTTCTCGCCGGGTCCGGCTTCGTCTGCGCGCCAGGATTCCCCTGCCGGCCAGGCTGCGGCCGCTGGCCCGGCTTGGCCGGGTTGATCCGGTTCGGGCGGCTCCGGCTCATCGCAGCCGCTCCCCCGGCTCCGGCCGGGCGCCGCGGGCCCAGTCGGTGGCCGGCATCGGTCTGCGGCCGGGCGGCTGCACCTCGATCAGGCGGACGGCTCCGCTCGCGGTCCCGGCCAGCACCCGCCGGCGTTCGACGAGCAGTTCACCCGGCTCCAGCCCGGCAGCCGGCCCGGCGGTCGGCTCGCGAGATGCCAGGCCGTCCTCGGCCGGCTCGACCGGGGCCAGCTTGAGCCGGTCGCCGCGGAACTCGGTCCACGCCCCCGGCTCGGGTGTGACCGAGCGCACCAGCCGGTCGACCGCGAACGCTGGCGCCGACCAGTCCACCCGGGCGTCGTCGACGGTCACCTTCGGCGCCGTCGAGACGCCTTCGGCCGGCTGCGGCCTCGGCTCCAGCATGCCGTCCTCGATCCCGTCCATGGTCGTCGCGAGCAGCCGGGCGCCCGACTCGGCGAGCCGTTCGAGCAGGTCGCCGGCGGTGTCCCTGGGCCGGACCGGTTCGGTGACCGCGCCGTACACCGGTCCGGTGTCGAGGCCGTCGTCGATCAGGAACGTCACCGCGCCGCTGACCTCGTCGCCGTGCCTGATCGCGGCCTGCACCGGCGCGGCTCCGCGCCAGGCCGGCAGCAGCGAGAAGTGCAGGTTGACCCAGCCGTGCGGCGGGATGTCGAGCGCCTGCCTCGGGATCAGGGCGCCGTAGGCGACGACCGGGCAGCAGTCCGGGGCGATCGCGGCGAGCCGGTCGAGGAACTCCGGCTCCTTCGGGCGGCGCGGCGTGAGCACCTCGAGGCCGTGCTCGTCGGCGACGCGGCCGACCGGGGACCGTTCGAACCGCCTGCCGCGGCCGGCCTTGGCGTCCGGCCTGGTCACCACGGCGACGACCTCGTGGCGGTCGGACTCGATCAGGGCACACAGCGCCGGCACGGCGGCCGTCGGGGTGCCGGCGAACACCAACCGCACGATCAGCGGGCCTTGCCGAACAGCGGGTGCGGGCTGACCTTGACCGTCGGCGCCGGCTGGCCGAACCACTCGGCCTGCCGGATCGCGCTCATGGCCTCCTTGCGGGTGGCCGGGTCCAGGCGGTCGACGAACAGCACGCCGTCCAGGTGGTCGGTCTCGTGCTGGATTGCCCGGGCCAGCATCTCGGTGCCCTCGACCTCGACGTGGTCGCCGTAGGCGTTCTGACCTCGGGCCACCACGTGCAGGTGGCGCCGGCAGTTCCACTGCATGCCCGGGATCGACAGGCAACCCTCCGGCCCGTCCTGCACCTCGTCGCCGACGACGTCGAACTTCGGGTTGACCAGGTGCCCGGAGAAGCCGTCGCAGTGGTAGACGAACACCCGTAGGCTGACGCCGATCTGGGGTGCCGCCAGGCCCGCTCCACCCTCTTCCAGCATGGTGTCGGCGAGGTCGGTGACCAGGCCGCGCAGCTCCTTGTCGAAGTCGACGACTTCGACGGCCGGAGTCCGCAGAATTGGATCGCCAAAGAATCTGATCGGCTGCACCGCCACCCTTCAATCCTCGCACGCCGCCAGCACCGCCCCGGCGCGTGGCGTGGTCGATCAGAGCAGCGGCGTCGGGTCCAGGTGCACACGGATCGGGTCGGGGGCCTTGCGGGCAACTCTGGCCGCCTGGGCGGCCGCCAACGCCGTCGCCAGGGCTTTACCGTCCGTTCTCGGGACGCGGACCAGGACGCGTTCGGTGTCCTCGTCCACCGGGACCGGGCCGAGGACCTCGGCGCTGTGCGGCAGCCGGGCGGTCTCCAGCAGGTCCGCGATCGCCGGCCCGGCGCCGTCGGCGGCGGCCATCCGCACGGCAGGCGGGAATCCGAGCTCCGCGCGGGCCGACAGCTCAAGCGAGGCGTGCCAGGCCGGGTCCCAGCGCAGCAGCGCCTGCACCGGGGCGAGCGACGAGTCGGCGACCACCACCACCCGGCCACCATCTGCGCCCGGTCGCACGAGCGCGGCCGCCGTGAGCCAGCGACGCAGCGTCTCCTCGCCGGCCCGCAGGTCGAGCCGACCCAGCAGTGCCCACGAGTCGAGCAGCAGCGCCGCGCCGTACCCGCCGTCGGCCACGGGCTCGGCGCCCGGCGTCGCGACCACGAGCGCCGGCCGGCCGGCGACGGCGTCGCGCACCTCGCTACCTGAGCCTGAGGTGTACACGCGGGTGCCGGG
>OBLK01000045.1_pt1 | contig 54243 bp, 42 predicted proteins | sample 1518871 | NCBI WGS metagenome assembly OBLK01 (sample SAMEA2464837, study PRJEB22497) | soil metagenome | biome: Grassland; feature: Farmland; material: Clay | place: Australia | collected 2013-02-01 | depth 0.8 m
ATTGAAGACCTGGCTCAGCAATAGGATTCCTCCCCAGTAATCTGCTCGCGAATCCCGTTAGTTACTTGCTACTCAGTAGCAGTGTTTCAGAATTGTATAAGCGGGGGCAACTCTGGGGGCAACTTTTCAATCGACCCCCGCAAGGTCGCCTATTTGCTTGGCCTGTAGGCCTTTATTTGATAGCCGCCGCCACCAGTTTCTTTCTGCACCGTTGTCAGTAAGAAGCGCAGACTCCGGCACAATGCCGGCAAGGATACAAGGTCGGCATCATGCCGCGGGCGACGAGGAATTCGCGGCTACGATTGTCTTGTTGCGGCCCCCGGCCTTCGCTTGATACAGCGCTTCGTCCGCCTCGTGAACCAGCTTCCTGGCCGTGCTCTCCTCGCCCGGCATGCATGTCGCAACACCCACGGAAATGGTGACGTTCAGGTCACTGGATTCCACTTCCTTGCGCATGTGTTCGCCCAGGTCCCGCGCCATGCCGACGGCTGCGCCCGGCAGCACCACGAGGAACTCCTCACCGCCATAGCGGGCCAGGAGATCCTCCGAACGCCGCAGGCAATGCCCCAGGATAGTGACCAGGTCCTGAAGCAGCTTGTCTCCCGCCAGATGGCCATGACGATCGTTGTATTGCTTGAACTGATCGACATCGATAACCAGGACCGATAACGGGCGTCGCCCGCTGAGGCAATGCGACCACACCTGGTTGAGGTAATCGTCCATGCGCCGCCGGTTGGGGATTGCCGTCAGGCTGTCGATGTGGACCATGGCCTGCAATCGATTATTGGCCCTTTGCAGCTCGACCGTCCGCTCCTTGACCATGCCTTCGAGGCGCGCCTTGTCCGCCGCCAGTTGCCGCGTGCGAAAGTGCACGAACCAGGCCGCCAGGAAAACGGTCGTCAGCCCGGCCAGGAATATCCAGGTAATCCAGGCCCATACGGTGGTATACCACGGCGGGAGAATATCGAAGGCGAACGGGCGTATCTTCGTGACATTGCCCTGCACGTCGCGGCCGACCAACTCGAACCGGTAGTTGCCGGAACCCAATTGGGAATAGGTGTAAATACTATTAGGCGCCCAGGAAGACAGACGCGTTTCGATACCGGCAAGACGCGCCCGGTAAAGCGCGGTTTCCCGCCCCGTATAGTCGGGTAGTGCAAAACGGAAAGCCAGCGAAAAATTACCCTTCGGCAACTGCAAGGGCTTAGCGGGATAAAGCGGCAGAAAATCTTTCCTGCCATCGCTCCGAGTCAACACTACGCTCCGCAGTAACACATGCGGCGGACGCAATACGGGATCGTAATGCAAGGGAATGTAATGCAGTAAAGCGTTGGTTGTAACGACCATTACACCGCCGTTTTCCAGAAAATCCAGCCCCTGAATCGCACCATGGCGGAACTGGCTGATCGGCTGGAGCGTCCAGCGATCACTGTTCACGGCCCGGTGGAAAACGCGATTATCGCTGCAAGCCCATATGTCCTTACCGCGCACACTGAAGGTAAACAACTCGCCGGGCTTGCGCAATGGCTCCAATCCGTCCACATCGTATGATCGAAAGCGTTTGCCGTCCCACAAGAACTCGCCGGCAGCGGTCGAGGCGACGAGCTTGTCGTTTGGCAACAGTGCGATATCGCCGTCATGCAAGCCCTTGCCGTAGGCAAGCCCCTCACCGGCCCCGAACGTTTTTTGTGAAATTATGCGCTCGCCGTCCGCACTCAGATCGAGAGAACGGATGCCGCCGCGTCCCGAACCGATCCAGAGGCTTTTGGGCGAGGTTTCCACAATACTGGACACCTCCAACCCATCCATGTTTTCGTTATCGAACAAGAGATGCCATGCCCCGTGCGTCTCGACCAGTGCAGCCAGGCCCGACTCGGTGCCCACGTAAACCCGATCCTTGTGAAAGCGCGAACGCACCAATATGCGCGGATACAGGTGCTCTGGGGTCAGCAGTTTCGCCTTGCCTCCACCGACCTCCATCACGCCATAGGATTCGGCAAGCAACGCGTGGCGCCTGTCCAGCGGCAAGAGGTCCCAGGCACTATGGTCGGTCCAGGGAAGCCTATGGAATTCGGGTGACTTGCCATTGGCGGAAATACCCGCCCTGAAGACACCGGAACCGGTAAGAATGTACCAATCTCCGTTCCATTTGACGGCTTTGCTCAAGGTGCCCGCCAGACCGTGCTTTTCATTGATCACCGTCCATGCGGTAGGCCACTGGACATGGAAAAGCGCCTGGTCGCCTATCACCAGCAAGCCTCCGTCGTTGGCCTTGATGAGGCCGGAAAGCGATCCGTCGGCAAGCTGAACCCGCCTGTCCCGCTTGCCGTCGGTCGAGAGGAGGTACAAATTCCCATTGTCAGCCGACAGTGCAAGCGTATGATCGGATAATGCCCTGCCGGCGAAAAAATGACTCGATGCAGGAAAACCGGCGGGCACCGTGAAAGGCCGCACCTTGCCGTCACGGTACTCGCGCCAGTCACCCGCGGCCGAGAGCGCGAGCAGTCCACCCGAATCCAGTGGCACGAGACTGTATAGCAGGTGCTTGAACAGCTCGCTGCCGGGAAGGAGCGTCCATTTGCCCTTCCGGTAGATTTTCAGCCCCTCGCCCCTGAACTGCAGAACCAGGCTTCCCTGGTAACCAGCCATGGCGCCAAAGCGTCCGGGATAATGCCAGGCCCTGACCCGGCCGCTTTTGGGGTTGTAATAAAAGACAGACTTCAAGGCGCCGAAAAAAACACCTTGCGGGGTGACGTCGACGTCCCAGATATCCTCGAAGTCAGGTTTTTTGACCAGCCCCCTGAAAGCCGGAAGCAGATCGTGGTAGACGGGCTGCCCGGCGGCATCATGGTCGATATAGCCGAAATCGTTGTAGCCGCCGACGTAAACCCGCCCGCTGCCATCGTAGGCCAGCGAACGGACCACTTCGTGGTTGGGGAGGGTTATGAGGCGCCACCGCTCCCCATCGAAGGTGATAACCCCATCGTAATTACCGATATAGACTATCGAATTGCGATCCTGGGCCAGCGCAAAATTCTGCGGGAAAACCGTCAGCTGGGGCTCGAAACTTGTATAGGGCGGCTCCCCGGCTAACAAGCCCGGGGAAGCGCACGCCTGGAAAGACAGCGCCAGCCCCGCCAATACCCAGGCATGCCGATACAGGGTTTTCATGGCCTCCGCGAAAATGCTCCCCCATTCGAGGGAGGATCATAGCGCACCGCCGCCCGTTCCTGGAAACCCGGATTGGCGGCAGGAATCCTGTCAGAATCCTGGCGGGCGATTCCGGTGCATCCTGCGGAGAACGGCTTTTTCCAGTTCCACGAACAGCATCACCAGAAAGCCGACACCGAGAGAACGCAACCATGAAGCCAGTCCTATGGCCTCGGTACCGAAAAGCGTATGCAGCGGCTGACCGTATATGAAACCGATCTGAGCCAGCACCAGCAGCCCGATGACCAGTGGCACATAGGGGTTGCCGAGCAGCCCGGCCCGATTGAACAGGGAAGCGGTCAGGAAACGGGCATTGAACAAGTAGAACATTTCTATGATCACCAGCGTATTCACCGCAACCGTCCTGGCCACGGCCAGATCAGCCCCGTGCATCCGTTCCCAGGCAAAAAGCCCGAACGTGCCAACCAGTCCGAGAACAGAAACGAAAACGATTCGCCACACGATAAATGGTGTCAGGAGTCCCCTCCGAGGGTCACGCGGCTGGCGACGCATGACATTTTTCTCCGGAGACTCGAGGGCTAACGGTAGTGAAAGGGTAACGGCAGTGATCGTGTTGACCCACAGGATCTGGAGAGGTGTAATAGGCAGTGCCACGCCCAGGGCTATTGCAGCAACGATAACCAACGCTTCTGCTCCGCTGGTAGGCAGTAAATACATGATGGTTTTCTTCAGATTGTCGTATACCGTACGGCCCTCGCGAATGGCGGCCACGATGGTGGAAAAATTGTCGTCGGTCAGGACCATGGGGGCCGCTTCCCTGGCGACATCGGTACCCCGTTCCCCCATCGCGATCCCGATATCGGCCCGTTTCAAGGCCAAGGCATCGTTGACGCCGTCGCCGGTCATGGCGACGACCCTGCCCTTGCCTTGGAGAACTCTCACCAGCCGCAACTTATGCTCAGGCTCAGTGCGGGCAAAAATATCTACCCTGTCCACTGCCGCCGCCAACCCGGCATCATCGAGTTTCGCCAGCTCATGCCCGGTCAGCACGGTTTCCCCGTCCCCGATACCCATCTGGCGCCCGATTTCAACGGCCGTAACGGCATGGTCGCCGGTAATCATCTTGACATCGATGCCCGCGGCGCGACACTGCGCAACCGCCGCGATCGCCTCCTCGCGGGGGGGGTCGAGCATGCCGACGACCCCGAGCAGGCTCAGTCCACCGTTGACATCGTCGAGCCGCAAGTCGTGCTCTTCGTCGAAACTGCGGAAAGCCAGCGCCAGCAAGCGCTCACCCCGGCGGGCAAGTGCATACAGATGGCTGCGCCAGGCTTGGTGATCGAGCGCAATATCTTCACCGCCGCGACGTTCATGGGCGCACATGCCCAGCACCTCCTCCGGCGCCCCCTTGACCACGATGAAGCCGTGCCCTGCGTGATCATGGTGCCGCGAGGCCATGAAACGCCTCTCCGATTCGAAGGGAATGACATCGTCGCGGGGAAACTGAACACGTTCCATCGCCGGCTCCAGGCCGGTCTTTTCCGCCAGCACCAGCAGCGCGATTTCGGTCGGATCGCCTTCGTAACGCGCACCTTCGGCACCGCTTATCTTGCGTGCATCGCTGCACAACACCCCGGCACGGGCGAGTTCGACCAGGTCCCCGGAAGCGTCCGGCGCGACCTCGACCCCTTCCCGCAGGAACCTGCCATGCGGGTCATATCCGACACCGCCGACTTCCAAGGCATCACCACCGGCCAGAACTGAATGCACTGTCATCTCATTGCGCGTCAGGGTGCCTGTCTTGTCGGTGCAGATCACCGCAATGGAGCCCAGTGTTTCCACCGCCGGAAGACGCCGGATAATGGCCTTGCGCCGCGCCATCCTCTGGACTCCTACCGCCAGGGTAATGGTCACTACGGCGGGCAGCCCCTCGGGAATGGCGGCAACCGCGAGGCCGACCCCGGCGTGAAACATCTCAATAACCGGCAAATTGCGAACCAGGACCCCGAAAACAGCTGTCATCCCCGCAAGGCCCACGATCGCCACGGACAACCAGAGACCGAAACGCGCCATCTGGCGCAGGAAGGGAGTCTGCAGTGTCTCGACTGTTCCGAGCAAGCCGCTGAGCCGTCCGATTTCCGTCGCCGGTCCCGTCGCCACCACGACCGCGATGCCGCGGCCATACGTCACCAGCGTTCCGGACCATGCCATCGACCGACGCATGGCCAGCTCCGCGTCCGCTCCGGCGGCGCCGGTGTTTTTTTCCACCGGCACCGATTCCCCCGTCAAGACCGATTCGTCCATGCGCAGGTTGCGGGATTGGAACAGTCGTGCGTCGGCCGGCACCTTGTCGCCCGCCACGAGTTCTATAACATCACCGGGGACCAGGCAAGCGGCATCCGTCTCCAGGTAATAACCGTCCCGCCGCACCGTGGCGCGAGTGGAAAGCATGCCGGCAATGGCATCCAGCGCGCGCTCCGCCCTGCCCTCCTGGATAAACCCGATCGCGGCATTGATGATGATCACTGCCGAGATGACTCCTACATCCACCCATTCTCCCAGGAATCCGGTAATAACGGCAGAAGCCATCAAGACATATATAAGAATGTTATTGAGCTGTCCCGCCAGGCGCAGCAGCGGGCCACGTCGGTGCTGTGGTGGCAACCGATTGGCGCCATAGAGGGCCAAGCGCCTCTCAGCTTCGGCAGAGTCCAGGCCCTCCGGACTGCTCCGCAGTTCGCGCAGCACTGCCTCCGCCTCCATGGCGTGCCAAGCCCGGCCTGCCTCCTGGTTCTCCGCCATGGGGCGATGCTGTCCGTTTACGTCTGCCACGCCAGATTACCGGCAAAGGAGCGCCGATTACTTGACGCAGGACACGGGATCCCCGGTTTGTACTTCTTGTGAACGAAGCCAAATCCCGCAAAGGCAGTTACCGGTCGCCGCCGTGCCCGCTGGTGGATGGCTTCGGGGTGCCGGTCGTGCCCACGGCCGTGCCATACGCCGGCGCATGGACTTTCCTGGCCACGCTGGCCGGAACCGACGGCAATGACTTGGATCCGGTTGCGGGCAACTTGACGGTATGCACCATTGCGACTTTCACCATTTTCCATTCGGTCAGCGTCAGCTTGCCGTCGTGGTGATAGTCATAGCGTTGGAAAACCGCCTTGGGAACACCGGCCGACTTGGCCTCTTTCCATTCGATGCGATGATCGCCGTTGCTATCGGCCTTGCTGAAGGACGGTAGCGGCTGTTTGTTACCCCCCGGCTTGCTTCCGTGGGTCCCCGCGGAACTCGTTGCAACCGCTGGAGCCCCGGTATGTCCGGCTGCGAGGGCAAGAGCCGGAACTGCTGCGAGCAACGTCGGCAATAATATCGTCCTTCTATTCATGTCAACCTCTCTTTTTCATGTATCTAATTGATAAGACAGGGGAAAATATCTCATGTTCCTGAGTCGCCCCAAACGCCGGGGCTGCGGGAATCCCGGGCGAATCGCCGAACCATTTGCCGTAGCCCATATAATGTCGGGTGACGCGCCCGCATCGGGCGCGTTTTGCCCTCAGCACCAACCTTCCGGATTACCGGACCGACCAGACTATGAACGAAGCCGCCACCCCGGCAGGGGCCAGAGACGATAACGATCAGCGTAGCCTCGCCGCGGAAGTGGCGCGGCGGCGCACGTTTGCAATCATCTCCCACCCGGACGCGGGCAAGACCACCCTCACGGAGAAGCTGCTGCTGTTCGGAGGCGCGATCCAGCTTGCGGGCACGGTCAAGGCACGCAAGAGCAGCCGCCACGCCACCTCGGACTGGCTGGAGGTGGAAAAGCAGCGCGGTATCTCCGTGGCCAGCTCGGTCATGCAGTTCCCGTACCGCGACTATGTGATCAACCTGCTGGATACGCCCGGGCACCAGGATTTCTCCGAGGACACCTATCGCGTGCTGACCGCGGTCGACGCCGCGTTGATGGTGATCGATGCCGCCAAGGGCGTGGAGGCGCAGACGATCAAGCTCCTGGAAGTGTGCCGCATGCGCAACACGCCGGTCATCACCTTCATCAACAAGCTCGACCGCGAAGTGCGCGAGCCCCTCGAACTTCTCGACGAGATCGAATCGATCCTCAAGATGGACTGTGCCCCGGTGACCTGGCCGGTTGGCATGGGCAAGCGCTTCGGTGGCGTGTACGACATCGCCAACGACAGCATCCTGCGTTTCCGGCCCGGCGAGGAACGCGCCGACGGTGCGGTAGAACGCATCGAGGGACTGGGCAGCGAGCGTTCACGCGAACTGTTCGGCATGGACGCCGAAAACGCGGAAGGCGAGATCGAGCTGGTCCGCGGCGCCGGGGAAGAATTCGACCTCGAGGCCTTCCTCGCCGGCAAACAGACGCCGGTCTTTTTCGGTTCCGCGATCAACAACTTCGGCGTGCGGGAAATCCTCGAGGCCCTGGTCGCCTGGGCACCCAGGCCCCGGGCGCGTGACGGCGGCACCCGCATGGTCGCGCCCGACGAGCCGAAATTCAGCGGTATCGTGTTCAAGATCCAGGCCAACATGGACCCGCAGCATCGCGACCGTATCGCCTTCCTGCGCGTGTGCTCCGGCCGCTACAAACCGGGGCTGAAGGCCAAACACCTGCGCACGGGGAAGGACCTGCGGATCGGCAACGCGATCACGTTCATGGCCCAGGAACGGCATCGCCTGGAGGAAGCCGTGGCGGGCGACATCATCGGCATCCACAACCACGGCCAGCTGGGCATCGGCGACGTGCTGACCGAAGGCGAGAACCTGCACTATGCGGGCATCCCCCACTTCGCGCCCGAGTTGTTCAAGCGCGTGCGCCTGAAGGATCCGCTCCGCGCCAAGCAATTGCAGCGCGGTCTCGCCCAGCTAGGCGAGGAAGGCCTGGTCCAGGTGTTCACGCCGGTCACCGGCGGCGATGCGATCCTCGGCGTGGTCGGGTCACTCCAGTTCGACGTGGTCATGGAACGGCTCAAGGCCGAGTACCAGGTCGATGCCGTGTTCGAACCCGCGGCCATCAACAGCGCCCGCTGGATTGGAGCCAAGGACAGCAAGGAGCTGGACCGTTTCCGGGATGCCAATGCACACCGGCTGGCAACCGATGCCTCGGGCAGCCTGACGTTCCTGGCGCCCAATGCAGCGGCCCTGTCGGTCACCATGGAAAAGTGGCCGGATATCGAATTCCGCACCACGCGCGAAGTGCTGACAACTCAAGGCTGAGCAGCCCGCCCAACTCCTCCAATCCGGCTGACGGAACGGCCCCTCTGGGGCTTGATCAGCCCAGTCCGGGGATGCGCACCTGCCATACGTAGACGACGGCTAAAAGGATCAGCAACGCCATGCCCTGGTGAAAGGCCACGAGGATCCCCGGCCGCTTGGGGCTGGCATTCACCGCGTGGAAAAGCATGAAGCCGAATACGAACTGCGCCAAGGCCAGGACCAGCGCCCCGCTGTAAGCGTGGGCATAGAAACCGAGCGTCAGCAGGAAGGCCAGCCCGGCAAGGTAATGCAGGGCAAAAACCCATTGCGCCTTCGTCCGAGGCATGACGAAGGCGCCGATCGGACGCTGATAGCCGCGCTGGCCCGTGACCATGCCGCCGAGGAAAATCATCAACAGGAAGGGGTGCAGCGGAACCATGACCGCCAGGTAGCGCCAGATCGGCAGCGAAGCGGGATGCAACGCCAGCAGGTAGGTAATGTAGGTCGTGTAGGCGAGCAAACCATGCAGGCCATGCAGGAAAGCCGGCGCCTTGCCGGCCAGGACGTGCAGGGTTGCGATGCCGAGCAGCGCCGTGGCGGCTATGAGGACCAGACCCGAAAGTGTATTGCCGCTCGGCGACAGGACCAGGATCGCGATGGCATTCAGGCCGAGGAGCGTCGCGAGCATCCGATGCCAGATTTCGGGATCGGTCAAGGCCGCACGCGAGATCATCTTCTTGTGATACGGCCATTGGGTGCCGAGAGACAGTCCGTAGCCATAGCCCTCCACGAGACCGCCGATGACGATCAACCCCGCCATGGCAATAACCTGAATGACAAGAAGCACTTGGACCAGCATCGGCGTCTCCCGGGGAAATCATGGTTGAGGCGAAGCAGCGTGCAATTTTACACCGCCTCATGTGATACTCCCGATGTCCCCGGCCGGATGCAGCAACCCGATGAATTGGCCCGTCACGGATGGTTTCACCCTGCGCGAAGCCGATCTGCGCTTTGATTTCGTGCGCGCTTCGGGTCCGGGCGGACAGAACGTCAACAAGGTGGCGACGGCCGTGCAACTGCGCTACGACACGGCCTGCCTCCCGGAATCCTGGCGCCCCCGGGCACTGAAACTCGCGGGATCGAGAGCCACCCGCGAGGGCATCATCGTGATCGAGGCCAAACGGTACCGCACGCAGGAACGCAATCGCGAAGATGCCGTCGCGCGCCTGCTCGGTTTACTGCGCAAGGCGGCACATGAGCCCAGGCCACGGAAAAAAATCCGGGTTAGCCCGGCGAAAAAGAAGAAACGAGTGGAGGCCAAGCGCCAGCATGGCCGACGCAAGCAATTGAGAAAAATGCCTCCCGGCGACTGAAAACCCGGGCACGCACAGGCCGTGCCCGGGTTGTTCCCGGCGTGAATCGATCAGTCGCCCTTGTGCAGGCTGATATCGCCGGAGCCGGTGTCCAGCTCCACGGTGATGGCGCCCGGACCGCCACTGAGCGTATAGGAGTGATGGCTGCCGTGGATCAGGGCCGGAAAATCGGTATTCACGTCACCGCTGCCGGTCGAGATCTTGCCGCCGATGACAGTCGAGGCCGGGAAATACATGTCCAGATCTCCCGATCCCGAGCTGGCCTTGATCGTGGCGGCCGCGGCGAGTTTTCCCCAGTGCACCACGATGTCCCCGGATCCCGATCCGATTTCAGCGGACTGTGCCACGGCATGCCCTACCGTGATATCCCCGGAACCTGCGCCCAGGGACAGGCTGGTCGCGTTGCCGCTGTAGATGATGTCGCCGGAGCCCGTGTGTACATAAACGGGACCGGGATGATTGCCCGAAGCGACCTGCATGTCGCCCGAGCCCGCACTGACATGGAGCTTTTCGGGATTGCCCTTGAAATAGACATCGCCGGAACCGTTCTCGCCCTTCACGGCCATCGTCGCGGCAGGATTATCAAAACGGAAGTCGCCCGAGCCCAGCCGGTAATCGAGCTTCATGTCATCCGGCATGACAACCGTGACCCGCACCTCGTGACTGCTTTCCCAGCCGAAATGCCAGCCCCAGTCATGATGATCCGGCGGGCCCACTGTGACGTCATCGCCATTGGCCCAGACTGCCGGCGCGTAACGCTTGATCAATTCTTCCTTGTTGCTCTTGGAACGGGTGGAAGACCAGATGTCGGTGGTGACGCTCACCTGCTTCCCCGGTTTTACGCTGACGACGGCGTCATGGCTGGAAAGCCTCAGACGCACCGTACCGCCGGCATGCGCCGCAATCTGCTCCACATGGTGATAGATCAACGGCGGCCGAGCCAACGCGGCCGCTGGAAAAGCGAATAAAAGCAACAAGATAAAGGATCGGGCCGAGCGAATCATGAGGATTATCCCTTGGTAGGTGTGTTAGTAATCTAGCACAGTAACTCGCAAAATGCCAGCCATTCAATAATTTGATTTTTAATGCGATTTATAAGATATTTCTCATGTGCGAGATAAAAAGCCGGGGAGAGTTTGGGAATACGGGATTGGGCGACTATACGAGTTTCCGGCTGTTCATGACCGCCCACCCATCTGAAAAGCTTTCGCCAATCCGGGTTTAATTCTGCGGGCCCTTCGCAGGGATTCCCCTACGTTCGTATCGGATCGGAGCCGTCAATGAATCATCTTAAACCTGTCAATATTTCCATGCTGGCCATCGCAACTATTGCGGGCGCGGCCTTTCTGCTTGCCAGTGGCTGTCACCATGACAGCAATAGCACCAGCAGCAACGCGGGGGCCACGGTTCCGCTCACGAAGCTCACGCCCATATCCGACTGCACCGTCGACGTCGACCACGACGTCGAAGTTGGCGGCCCGGATGCCAAACCGGGCTGTGACACGGTCGAGATGAACCCCTCGATGTCCAAGTTCGGAGCATACGACGAAATCGAGATCAATAAGGGCGGAACCCTGCTCATCGATGGCGGCACCCGTACCGCCAGTTCAACTGGAAGTGCCCAAGAGCCCACAGTTTCGACGATTTGCATCGGTGATGGCGGCACACTCGATATTTATGAAAAAGGTACCGCAGACGCGCCTGTCACGGACAATGACAAGGTCAAACTCACGTTTACTGACAAAGACGAGGGACTCGACCATACAGACATCTGCAAGGATGGTTTCAAGAAGGGCATTGAGGTACTCAAAGGCGGGTCGTTGATCATGAACGGGGCCAAGGGTGTACCGCAGAACGGGGGGATCAGTTGGACGACACTGGCCGCTCCGGCCGGCCCGACCATTGCCGGGGCCAAGGTGGCGGCCACGTTCACGACGGACAAGGACGGAAATCGCGTACAAGCTCTTGAATTAACAGCGGACGTCACCAAGGGCAAGGGCCCCGACGGCGAAAACGAAGGTTGGCAGTCCGATGACTGGATCGTCGTTGCGACCACCGATTACACGCCCTTCCACAGTGAGTTCGTGCAGATTGCCACGGTCACATCGAATGCCCCCAACCCGGGCAGCACTGTCACCCTGAGGAAGCCTCTCAAGTATTACCATTTCGGCAGCCTGGCCCCCTCTCCTGCTTCTGCCACGTGCGCCGATCCGCTCAATGCAAACAAGACCCAGCCGGCCTTCCTCTGCGACGGACCGGACAGGAACTACGGCGTGGACGAGCGCGCGGAAGTCGGCCTGATCAGCCGAAACATTACGCTGACCTCCAACACCGTTCCGGCTCCGGTCACGCAGTCGAAGTTACCGCCGGCCCCCCAGTCCGGCGTTCACTGGGGCGGCGAAATCATGATCCATCAGGGCTTCAAGAAGGTCGTGATCCAGGGCGTGCGCCTGTCGAAATTCGGCAAGGACAAGCTCGGCAGCTACCCGATCCATTTCCATCTGGTCGGCGACGCGGGAAACAAGCCTGTCATCAATGCCGACAGCGTGGATCACAGCTACAACAAATGCGTCACCATCCATTCCACGTCGAATCTGACAATCTCGAACATGGTCTGCGCCCGCATCGTGGGGAGTATTTTCTACCAGGAGCTGCAATCAGCCGGAGAGAACAACCCGGCCGACGATAGCGGACTCGTGCTCAAGAACAATCTCGGCATCGGGGCGATGAGTAACTCATTCGACCTGTACGACACGACCTTTACGCCGGTAGGCACGACAAAGCAAGTCACCGAATCACGCCAGGAACTCATCGACAAATACTGGTGGACCGGAGACTATATGACCAATACCGAATGCTCGACTGACGACACGTGCATCGGATATGACGGATTCAATATTCCCGACACGGACAACTGGCATCAATACACGAGGGGCAAATGCGTAGCGCCTACTTCCTCGGGCGCATGGACCGGGGCTACGACACCAAACCTCTCTTCCGATAAGGCAGCATGCCCCCCCGCCGATCCAAACCTCAGTGACCGGGCCTATTATGTAGAGCCCGCGGGTGGATTCTGGATTCAGAACCCGAACACCGTGTTGATAGGCAATGCCATTGCCGGCTGCCAAGGTGTCGGAACAGCCTTCTGGTGGGGACCGCCGGACAATCCCATCGATGTCGACAACGTGAAAGAGGACTTGAGATACCAGCCTATCGGAGAAAATTCGGGCAACCGGGCCAGCGCCTGTTACAACGGATTTTTCGGGGAGGAAAACTACAATGCATTTGGTGGCCAACTCTTCCCGCATAAGGACGGGACTGCTAACAGCCCCTCGATCATAAGCACCTTTTTCGACCTGACGGCCAGCCATATCCGGTTCCGTGGCTTCTGGTTCCGTGGCGCCTATTTCCTTGTGAAAGACGGACATTTCTCGACTAACAGGGAAAGCGTTTCCCTGGTCACGTCCGGAGGCGTCGATGGCAATGACCCGGGCACATGGCACATGCTCGAAGACAGTGTCCTGGTCGGCGAGAGCCGGAACAATGTCGGCCGCTGGGGGCCCTGCCCCACACAAAACGTAATTGGAGTACCCAGTGGTTGGGAATGGGGCTGTATCGACCGCTCCCACCCGTCAAGCGGCACCATGCATAGCGGCACGGAACTGGGTGAAGGCTATCCCAGTCCTAAATGGAATGCCTTCGGTTACATGCTCTATGACGGGCCGGTTCGCGTATTCCACGATCGATTCGTCAACTTCAATCACAACGAAAGCTGGACAAAAGACACGAAGTGCAGCGACTCCGGCGCCGCTCTCTACCAGGAACTCGACGCTGCCGATTGTTCGGCACTCAGGCAGTGGGAAGCAACCAACCCGTCACCGACGCAACCGCCGCCGCCCGCGAGCATCCAGAATGCACCCACCCCGTACGAGGGCGATGCGGCTCTGGGCTGGTTCCAATCCAACCAGAGCGCCTACCCGACGGGCACCGCATCCAGAGAGCTGATGTGGGTCAACACCAATCTGCGCCACCAGATCTACACGGATCTGGTGAACATCGGCGTATTCAACGACGGGGACAAGAACACGGCCGTCATCGACGAGGACGGCACGCTGACAGGGTTCGCGGTCAATGCCGGCAACGACACGGTGCACCCCATCTCGCTCAACAATCTCCCGTTCAACGCAATCTCCAACTCTGTCGACGAATGCTTGTCGAGAGGCAGCCAGAACGCGAAGAACGAAGGCCGCGACACTTCGCTGATATCGCCGGCAAGCATGGGCACGCTGGAATTCTCCAATCTCTATCCCTTCGTGCCAACCAGTCCGACGAACACGAGTTTCCCGGGTAAATTCAATTCACATTATCAATACATGACCTTCACTCGCACGGATAGCATTAATGATGGCAACAACGGAACTTACCGCCCGTCGATGACGTTGAAGAGCCGCGACGGACAAGGCATCTGGGAGCCCCGGGTAAGCAACGGCTATGGCTACACCGTGCGTGTTGCCCCTATCCCCAACCCCGCGCCTCCGCCCATCCCATCCGATCTGAATTCCGGCAAGGCCGGCATCTGGAACTGGATCGACGTCGGCCTGGCCGATATCGTGGACCACAACATCAGCAAGAGCCATCCGTTCTATATCCGCCTGGGCATCAACTACACGGATGCGAACAATCACCATCCGTTATCCGCCAAGGACTTCACGATCCTGCGCGGTTACAAATCCTACTATGGCGGCAACTTCTGGCAAACGGATCCGGTCTTGGAGAAATACTGGACCAAGCTTGATTGCCATGGCCTGGACAGCATCGGGGGAGGACCGAGCGGCAACCTCCCTGTCGCTTATGGAGGCCAGGGCGACTGTCCGGCCGCTTCCGGTGATGCCACCAACCCCGCTCCCGTGACCACCTTGAGTTCCGCCGCCAGCATAAGCGACCTGACCAACGGCGGAAAATCGCCCAATCTCAAGGTTTTCTACTACAATCCCGCAACCGGATACCTGTATCTGAACGTGGCACAGGACGAGCCCAACCCGCTCGGTCCATCACCTGCCGGGAGCTGCGACAGCACCTATGACAACGGCAGCCCGAATCCCGCCTGTCCCGATTGGGAAAACGGCGAGAGCTATTACGTCTGCCCGAAAAATGGATGCATCATCTACACCATCGCAGTAAAAAGCGATTCAAACTTCGATGCCAATGCGCCGGGGGCTTCGATGGGGCAACCGGCCGCTACCACCCTCAAAGCTCTATCCGCGCCAACCAATCCAAACAAGCTTGTCGATGAAGCTACAGGAGCCGAAATTACAGGCACACCCCATTTAGACGATCAAGGTACCGTCTATTACACGCCTGATAATGCGACAGCCTGTAAAACGACACAGCCTTAGAACCAGCAAGTTGAAGGCTATATCCGGGCGCGGCCTTATCCAAAAAACCAAGCCCTTCCAGGGGCCAAGTCAGTATTGACTTGGCCCTTTTTTAGGTGATCTTTAGTTCTTTACGCCTCTTACAATTCTATAAAGGGATATCCATGCAGATCCGGATTCATTTACGCTCTCCCCTCCAAACCCTGCTCATCACGTTCACGGCCCTGGGCATGGCCGCCCTCGCCGGTTGCGGAGGCGATGGTGTCACGACATCCACCGGCGGGAGCCTCGGTGCACCCACGCCCGGCCCGATCACGCTCCAGTCGATCGAGAAATGCGTAACGAACTCTAAAAACGACGTGATCGTCGGCTCCCAGGCTGATGGCGCTAAACCCGGTTGCAGCACGGTTAACGCGTCACCCGGCGGTGGTACCGCAAAATTCGGCGAGATTATCGTCAAGAGCGGAGGGCTTCTGACCGTCCCTGCCAGCGCAACGAAGCTCAATCCGCTCACGGTGGCCGACATCTGCCTCGAAAGCGGAGCGCAATTCATCGCCGGATCGCCCGATCAGCCCATTGCAACGAAATTCAAGATCACCTTCACCGGCAATGCCTCCGACGCCGGCTCGAGCGATTCCCACTGCCTGGGCTTCAAAAAAGGCATCGACGTGGCGTCAGGCGCTATGCTTGAACTGTATGGCGCCGAGGGCATCCCCGGAAACGGCGGCGTCAGCTGGACAACTCTCGCCGCCCCGGCTGGAAGCAACGTGCCGGGCGCCAAGGTGCCCAGCACAGGACTCAAGACACTTGATCTGACCGCGGATGTCACCCAAGGCGCCGGTGGCTGGAAAAAGGGCGACTGGATCGTCGTCGCCACCTCCTCATTCAACCCTGAGGAGACCGAATTCGTCCAGATCGATACGGTCTCATCGGCCGGCGCAAACGGCGCAGGCAGCACAATCACCTTGAAACAACCCTTGCAGTACTACCACTTCGGCAGTCCCGCGCCGTCCACCGGCACCTCGGCCAACTGCCTGGATCGTCTGAATAAGCCAGGCCTCGCCTCCTACTGCGATGGCGCCAGCAAGAACTACGGCGTGGACGAGCGTGCCGAGGTCGGCCTGATCAGCCGCGACATCGAAATGACGGCGAATACGGCCACGATCACCACGCCGGTCAATATCACCGCCGGCACTCCGGCCACCGCGGACAGTGCCACCACACTCGACGAGCATTGGGGTGGCGAAATCATGATCCACGCCGGGTTCGCCAAAGTCGCGATACAGGGCGTGCGCCTGTCGAAATTCGGCAAGGACCGGCTCGGCAGTTACCCGATCCATTTCCACAGGGTGGGAGACATCGCACAGGCGCCGAACCCAGGGACGGCGAACGTGCTCATAAACGCCGATAGCGTGGATCACAGCTACAACAAGTGCGTCACGATCCATGACACCTCGAACCTGACGGTTTCCAACCTGGTCTGCGCGCGTATCGTGGGGCACATTTTTTACGAAGAACTGAACTCGGCCACCGACAACAATGTTGCTGACGACAGTGGAATCACTTTCAAGAACGATCTCGGCCTCGGCGCCATGAGCAATTCGTTCGATATAAACGGCCCAATTACGATTTCAAGCGCGGGCACCTCGGCAAACGGATTTCCATTGCACGATGAGACACTCGATCGCCAGCAACTGATCGACCGCTACTGGTGGACCGGCGATTACATGACCAACGCAGAATGCGCGGCCGATGGCACCTGCATCAGTTATGACGGCTTCAATATCACCGATACGGATAACCAGGGCCAGGCAACGCACGGAGCCTGCTTCACTTTCGGCAGTGGCGTATTGCAGTTGGCCGCCACCGCCACCCCGTGCGGCACGGGCCAGATCTATGCCGAACCGGCAACCGGATTCTGGATCCAGAACCCGGGCACCAACCTGATTGGCAACGCCATCGGCGGCTGCCAGGGCGTGGGCAATGGCTTCTGGTGGGTACCTCCGCAGAATCCGATTACGGTCAACGGCAACAGCGTTTCGCTGCTGTATCAGCCCATGGGCACCGTCAAGAATGACCGGGCACACGCCTGCTACAACGGCTTTTTCGGCGATAATTCCATCGGCTTCGTCACCTCCAGCCCCCTGTTTCCGCATGCCGGCGGCGTTGCCGGCGCCGCATCGATAATCGGTAGGCTGGACGGCGTAACCGCGACACGCAACCGTTTCCGCGGCTTGTGGATGAGACCCACCTGGTTCGTCGTAGACAACGGCCGCTTCGCCACCAACCGCGACAACGTGACGCTTCTCACCTCCGGCGGCATTGACGGCAACGCCCCGGGGGTATGGGAACTGCTGGAAAACAGCGTAGTGGTGGGCTTGAGCCGGAACAACGTGGAGCGCTGGGGCCCCTGCCCCGTCCAGAGCGACAAGGATGCGACCGTGGGAGGCACCTACGGCTGCATCGATTACACGCCGGCCGACACCTCCAATTCCCAGGTGCCGCATAGCGGTGATATCTACGACCAGGGTTATCAGCCGCCGAGCTGGAACAGCGCGGGCTACATGCTCTACGACGGACCGGTGCGTGTCTTCCACGACCGCTTCGTCAATTTCAACTACAACCAGGGCTGGACGGCCTCAATGCCCTGCAGCGGCCCGGGTGCCGGCGCATTTTACCTTGAGTTGGACACCGCCGATTGCCAGTTCCTGCAAAAGATGTACGAGCTGAAACCGGGCCAGAAGAATGCCTCCAACCTGGGCGGCCCCCCGGTGCCCTACGAGGGCGACGCGGCCCTGGGCTGGTTCCAGTCCAATGCCAACTCCTACCCCACCGGCACAGCATCGCGCCAGTTGAGCTTCGTGAACACCAACCTGCGCCACCAAGTCTACACCGAGCAGGTCTCGCTCAATACCGACTTCAACGATGGCGACAAAAACACCGCCATCCTGGACGAGGACAGCACGCTCTCCGGCCTGGGCGTCGAGCTGGCGCCCAATTCGGGCACGATCCCGGTCTACCCGATATCGCTGAACAACCTGCCATTCAACAGCACCTCGAACTCCGTGGACGAATGCATCTCGCGCGGCGCACAAAACAACCTGTACGAAGGACGCACCAGCGCCCTGATGTCGCCGGCAAGCGTGGGCACGCTGCAATTCTCGTCGCTTTATCCGTACTCTGGAAGCTCGTTCCCCGGTACCGATCCCAACGGCCACTGGCAGCAGGTCAGCTTCACCCGCGACGACCTGGCACTTGCGCAATACCCGACATCCTCATCCACGTATACGGGCCCCTTCCCGGCCACGTCCATGTACCCGATGATCATGCGGACCGGACGCCAGGGCCTGGGCAGCTATGAGCCCAAGGTCAGCAACCGCTACGGCTACACGGTCGCCGTGGCGCCGACGACAGCGGTGGGCAGTCCCATGTCCGGCAAAGCCGGCCTGGCCCACTGGATCGACATCACGCTGGCCGACATCGTGGATCCGGACATCAGCACGGCGCATCCGTTCTTCGTCCGCCTGGGCATCGATTACAACACCAAGAAACACGGCCCGCCGCCAGACGCGAGTTACTTCACGATCAAGCGCGGCTACAAGTCCTACGTAGGTGGCAACGTCTGGCAAGGCGATCCGGCCCTGCTCAAGTATTGGAAGGCGCTCACCTGCACCAATCTCGACAGCCAGAATCTTCCCAACCTGCCCACGGCCGACGGTGGCCAGGGTGATTGCCCCGGCGGGACCGTGACGACTCTGACCGCGGTCTCCAGCATCAGCGGGCTGACCAATACGGACGGCACGCCGAAGGTTGACGCTTATTACTACGACAAGGGGACGGGCTACCTGTACCTGAACATCGTCCAGGACGTGCCCAATCCGGTCGCGCCATCACCCACCGGAAGCTGCGCCAATGGCAACAGCGACCCCGCCTGCCCGGATACCGCCAGGTACGAAACCTATTACGCCTGCCCCAAGGACGGTTGCATGGACTACACGATCGCCGTGAAGAGTGATTCGACCTACACCTACACACCGGGAGCATCGTCGACGGGCGCACCGTCCAAGACCGATCTCAAGCCGGCACCGACAAGCGAGAACCAGCTTGTACTGCACGGAACGACGACGGTCATCAAGCAGCAAGCCTCAACCGACAAGCAGGGTATACCGTTCAACACCGCCACCACGGCGCCGGTGTGCGCGACCACCCAGCCGCCGCAACCTTGAGACGATAGATGAACGCCTTGCCGGCCCCACCGAAACGGTGGGGCCGGTGGACTGGGTTCAACCGGCCAGCAGCTTGAGGATGGCGTCGGTCTTGATTTCCATCAGGCCGCGGTCGCCGCGGGATTCGACGTTGAGGCGCAGGAGCGGCTCGGTGTTGGACGGGCGCAGGTTGAAGCGCCAGTTGGAGAATTCCATGGACAGGCCATCCAGGCGCTCTATCTTCGACGCCGAATCGGCGTAGCGCTGCTCGACGCGGGCCATGGCGGCCTTCTGGTCGGCCACCTCGCGATTGATCTCGCCGCTCGCCGGATAGCGTTCTTCGCACTCGGCGATCATCTCGGACAAGGGCTTGCCCAACCGGGAAATCCGCTCCGCGACCAATAACCAGGGAATCATGCCGCTGTCGCAGTAGCCGAAGCGCCGGAAATAATGATGCGCACTCATTTCCCCGCCGTAGACGCAATCCTCGGTGCGCATCTTTTCCTTCATGAAGGCATGCCCGCTCTTGGACACGACCGGGGTGCCGCCGAAGCGGGTAACGACGTCCACCGTGTTCCACACCAGACGCGGATCGTGAAGGATCCGGGCGCCGGCCTCTTCCTCCAGGAAACTCTCGGCCAGCAGCCCGACGATGTAATAGCCCTCCACGAACGCACCGCTTTCGTCGTAGAAGAAGCAGCGGTCGAAATCGCCGTCCCAGGCGATACCCAGGTCCGCCCCGCTCGCTTTCACCTTCTCGCTGGTCTCGCGGCGGTTCTCCTCGAGCATCGGGTTGGGCACGCCGTTGGGGAAGGTTCCGTCCGGCTCGAAGTCCATCTTCACGAACTCGAACGGCAGGTGCTTTTCCAGCGCCTCGACGATCGGGCCGGCACAGCCGTTGCCCGGGTTGACCACCAGCTTCAACGGCTTGAGCTTGTCCGGATCGACATAGCTCAACAGATGCTCGATGTAGGCGGTCTTGTCGGCTGCCGCGATCCGCTTGCCGGGTTTGTCGCCGTCCTGGAAACTGCCCTGCTCGGCCAGCTCGCGGATCTCGACCAGTCCCGTGTCGGCGCTGATCGGGTGCGCCTTCTGGCGCACCAGCTTGAGACCGTTGTAATCGGTCGGGTTATGGCTGGCGGTGATCATGATGCCGCCGTCCAGGCCACCGTTGAACGTGGCGAAATAGGTCTCCTCGGTCCCGCACAGGCCAAGATCCATCACATCGACCCCGGAATCGGCCAGCCCCTCGGCGACCGCGTCGGCGAAGCCTCCGCTGGTCTCGCGTATGTCCCGGCCCATGCAGACGCGCCGCGCGCCGATGAAACCGGCCCAGGCGCGCGCGATCCGGTAAGCAATGTCCTCGTTCAGTTCCCCGGGGACGCGGCCACGCACGTCGTAGGCCTTGAAACAGGTGATTTCGCGGCCCGACGGGCCCGTGCGCTCGCTCATGTGGATCGTCCTCGATCTTGGATTTGTTGCGGCCATTATACGAACGCCCCCGACTCCCGCCGTTAAAATAGGGCCATGAATTCGGATTTCCCGCGCTATGCACGCCAGGTGATCCTCCCGGAGATCGGCCGGGCAGGACAGGCGCGCCTGGCCCGCTCCCGCGTGCTGGTCATCGGCGCCGGCGCACTGGGCACGGCCGCGCTGTACTACCTCGCCGCCGCGGGCGTCGGCACGCTCGGCATCGCCGACGACGACACGCTGGAGCTCTCCAACCTGCACCGCCAGATCCTCTACACCAATGGCGACGTCGGCCGCAGGAAGGCCGAAGCGGCCGCGGAGCGGTTGAGGGCGTTCAACCCCGACATACATGCCGTGCCGCACCCGGTGCGCGTGACGGCGGAGAACGCCGTCGAGCTGATGGGTGATTACGAACTGGTCGTCGACGCCACCGACCGGCTGGAGGCCAAGTTCCTCGTCAACGATGCCTGCGCCCGGGCCGGCCGCCCGCTGGTGCATGCCGCCGTGCTCGGTTTCGAGGCACGGGTGGCCGTCTTCGACGCAGCCACGGGCCCCTGCCTGCGCTGCCTGTTCCCGTCGCCGCCCGACGTCCCCGCCCTCACCTGCGCGGAAGCCGGCGTGCTGGGTGCCATCACCGGCATCACGGGCAGCCTGCAGGCGCTCGAAGCGATCAAATGGTTACTGACAGACAGCGACGGCAAAGCCGGCAGCGGTCTCGAGACGCTGCTCGGCCGCCTGTGGCTGCTCGACGGGCGCACCCTGCACACCCGCGTCATCGACCTGCCGCGGGACCCGCAGTGCCGCATATGCGGACAGGCACCCGAAGATCTAGAGCCGCAGGCGGAACCTCAGCGCGTGGCTGAAATCACCCACGAACAGATCGCCGAATACCCGGGCGCCTTGCTGGTGGATGTCCGGGAAGATCACGAATGGCAGTCGGGCCATCTGCCCGGTGCCGTGCACCACCCTCTGTCTGGCTTGCTCGAAGGGCTGCCGCAATTACCGGACAGCGAACACTACGTGTTCTATTGCGCCCACGGCCAGCGCAGCCTCTTCGCGGCAAGACTGTTCCAGGACGCCGGCTACCGCAACGTCTTCAGCCTCGCCGGCGGCCTCGCCGCCTGCCCGAGCAGTCATACAACTTCCTGAATACCAGTTGTATCCGGCTGAGCCGGAAAACCATGGGTGTCTCAGATTATTCCCGGATATTCGCCCGCTGGAATGAGTAGTCAGGTTGCGGCACCTTCGATGTGCCCCTCCATCAGCTCAATACGGTTGCCGAACGGGTCATAGATATAGACACGGGTGTAGCCATCCAGCGGCTCATCCGAAACGACTCGGTAACCTCCGGTCTGGCAGCGGGCGACCAGCTCGGCGATGTCTATTACCTCGAAAGCCGGATGCGCCTTCTTAGCGGGCCTGAAGTTTGCCTCGACGCCAAGGTGCACCTTGAGACTCCCGAACCCAAACCATACACCGCCACGTTTTGCCAGGTGAGGTGGTTTGGGTTTTTCCGGAATGCCCAAAACACCCGTGTAGAAGCGACGGGCCTCATCCTCCCCGCCCTCCGGCATCGCCAGCTGCACATGGTCGATACGCTGGATGTTCATGGCGCTCCGTGCAACCTTCGCAGACACAGGCGTATCAAAACGCCCGCAACCAACAGCCCACAAGACAGGCAGACGATGAGCCAGTTGCCGACGCGCACGTAGGGCGTGGCGCCGACATGGCTGCGGATTTTTCCGGTGAGCACACCTTCCCGGTAGCGTGACAGGCGGCTGACCACCCTCCCCTCCTGATCGATGATCCCGGTAACGCCGCTGTTGGTCACGGCCAGTACGTAACGCCCTGTCTCCCGCGCCGCCGTCTGGGCCATCTCGAACTGTTGCGCCGAGGCGATGCTGTGGCCGAACCAGCCGTCGTCGGAGACGTTGATGATGAAATTGGCCAGCGGCAGTTGCCGGCGGATGAGCCGTCCGAAGGCGATCTCGTAACAGTTGGCGACGGCGATGCGCCAGCCGCGCACGGCCAGAGGCGGCTGGTCCAGCGGCCCCGGCGTGAAGCTCGAATGCGGCAATGAATGCTTCGACAGCCAGTGCTTGATCCACTCGGGTACGGGAAAGTATTCACCGAAAGGCACCAGGTGGCGCTTGAAGTAGATGTTGTGGGTGATCCCGACGCCCGCTCCCATGGCCGCGACCGCGTTGTAGCCCTTGTTGGCCTGCCAGTCGTAGGCCAGGACGCCATACACGACGGATTGGCCGTGCGCGCGCTCTTCGGCAGCGAATTTCCGCAGTTGCGGCGCTACTTCCATGTACCACGCGGGAATCGACGCTTCCGGCCATACCACCAGCTCGGCCGACGGGTGCGCGCGCGTCAGGCGGCTATAGCGCTGCAGGCTCAACTGGACCGCGGGATCGGTCCACTTTTCCTGTTGCGGGATGTTGGCCTGCGCCAGGGCCACGGTAAACGGCGCACCGGCGGGCTGCGTCCAGGTAATGCCGCCCAGTACGGCGCCCGCCACGAAAACGACCGCAATGCCGGCAAGCGCTGAAAGCCGTGATCCATAGGCCACGGAGGAGCGAAGGGCGAGTACCAGCAGGACCGCCACCAGGATGCAGGCGAAACTGACGCCGTAGAGCCCGAACACGGGTGCGAAGCCGCCCAGCACGTGCGTCCCCTGGCTGAAGCCCAACGCCAGCCAGGGAAAGCCGGTGAAAATGAAGCTGCGAATCCATTCGAACAGCGTCCAGAGCGCCGGGATCAGGACCAGCCAAGGGTATCCGGGCGCGGGTGAAAAACGCTTGACGACATAACCTGTCAGGGCAGGAAATACGGCGCAGATGCACGAGAGCACGATATAGAAAAGTACACCCAGCCACCAGGGCGCTGGCCCGAGGCCTGACACTGCGATATAGATCCAGTAGATGCCGGCGAGGAATTCCGCGGTGCCGTAGAGAAAGCCCCGCCAGGCCGCCAGCCGCGCATCGCCCCCGGACCACAACGCCAGCAGCAAGGCCGGACAGACGATCGCCAGGAGCCAGGCATGGAACGGCGCGAACGCGAGTACGCTCGCGGCGCCGGCCAGGACGGCGATCAGGTCGCCGCCGTAGCGGCCGGGGGCACGCTCGTGCGGGAGGAATTTCACAATCGGTCAGGGTTCCTTTACGGGCGTGCCGACGCCCCGTGTCACCTCGAGGGCAATGACGCGCCGCCGGTCGGCGCGCGTGACGCGAAAGGTGAAGTCCCCGATCCGCGCCTGCTCACCCGCACGGGGCACGTGGCCCAGCTCGTGCACGACCAGGCCGCCCACCGTATCGAATTCCTCGTCGCTGAAATCGGCATCGAAGTATTCGTTGAAATCCTCGATCGGTAACTGGGCGCTCATGGAGAAGCGCTGGTCGGTTATTTTCACGATCGAGGACACGTCGTCGATGTCGAACTCGTCGTCGATATCGCCCACGATCTGCTCGAGGACGTCCTCGATGGTCACGAGCCCGGCGATCCCGCCGTATTCGTCGATCACGATGGCCAGATGGTTGCGGCTTTCGCGGAATTCCGCCAACAGCACGTCCAGGCGCTTGGACTCGGGAATGCGTGCGACCGGCCGCAGGTAATCGGCCATATGGAACCCCGTCATGCCATGCTGGGCGATGTGGCGCAGCAGATCCTTGGCCAGGACCAGCCCCACCACTTCGTCGCGGTCATTGCCGATGACCGGGAACCGGGAGTGCCCCGACTCCACCACGACCGGCAGCAACTCGGCCAGTTGCGCATCCTGTTCGACCGCGACCATCTGGGCTCGAGCCACCATGACATCACGCACCCGCATGTGCCCCACCGCGAATACGCCCGAGAGCATCCGCAAGGTCTGGTCGTCGATGATGTCGCGCTCGGCCGCGTCGCGCAGGATGTCGATCAACTCCTCGCGGTCGCGGGGCTCCCCCGTCAGGGCCAGGGCCAGGCGTTCCAACCAGCCCGGCCCGTTACTTCGGCTGTCGTCGTCGCTCATGAATGTTCTACCCCGCTGGTTTCCTGGTAGGGATCGGGATAACCGAGTCCCGCCAGCAGGCGACGTTCCAGGGTCTCCATCCTTTCGGCTTCCTCCTTTGCTTCGTGATCATACCCGCACAGGTGCAGGCATCCATGCATCACCATATGTGCCCAGTGCGCTTCCGACGCCTTGCCCTGTTCGGTCGCTTCCCGCGTAATGACGGGCGCGCACAATACGAGATCGCCAAGGATCGGGCGCGTGCCGTCGGGCAATTCGGGCACTGGAAACGATAATACATTGGTGGCGTAATCGCGGCCGCGGTACTGGCGGTTGAGCGCGAGTCCCTCCTCGGCACCCACGATGCGCAGCGTGACTTCCCCCGGCGCGGAACCGAGCGCCGCCTCGGCCCACTGGCGCAGACGCGTGGCGGACGGCAGCCCGCGGCGCGGCACCGCGTACTGGATGGTTACGGGAGGGGGATCACTCTCCGGCATCGTTGCGCTCGGCCTGCTCGTAAGCGGTCACGATCCTCGCTACCAGGGGATGGCGAACGATGTCACTGGCATCGAAACGGTTGATGGCGACCTCCTCGATCCCCGCAAGCACCTGCATGGCATGGCGCAGGCCCGAACGGGTACGCACCGGCAGGTCGGTCTGGGTGATATCCCCGGTCACGACGGCCCGCGAACCGAAGCCGATGCGCGTGAGGAACATGCGCATCTGCTCGACCGTCGTGTTCTGTGCCTCGTCGAGGATCACGAAAGCTTCGTTGAGCGTGCGCCCGCGCATGTAGGCAAGCGGTGCAATCTCGATCGTGCCGCGTTCGATCAGGCGCGCCACACGGTCGAAGCCGAGCGTCTCGTAAAGCGCGTCGTAGATGGGGCGCAGGTAGGGATCGACCTTCTGGGCGAAATCACCCGGCAGGAAGCCCAGACGCTCGCCCGCTTCCACGGCGGGGCGCACCAGCACGAGCCGACGCACCTGCTCGCGGTCCAGGGCCTCGACCGCGCAGGCGACCGCAAGGTAGGTCTTGCCCGTGCCCGCCGGACCGATGCCGAAAGTCAGATCGTGGCGGTGGATGTTCGAGACATAACTACGTTGATGCCCGCTGCGGGGCTGTATGCTGCGTAGCGGCGTATGAATATCAATTCGCGCCTGCCTGGACTCCGGACGCGCGCGCACCGAAGCGAGCGTGCCGCGGATGACATCGGGCGTCAATGCGCGGTCGGCGGTCGCCGCATACAGCTCACGCAAACCGGTTGCCGCTTCCGCCGCCTGGCTCGCGGTGCCGCGGATGCGGAAGCGCGCGCCGCGGTTGGAGAGATGGACACCGAAAGCCTCCTCGATCAGGCGCAGGTTTTCGTCGAACGGACCGCACAGGGAGGCCAGGCGCCCGGTGTCGTCGGGCTCCAGGACCAGTTCGAGGGCTTCGGGCGCAGCAGGATCAGGCACCGACGAATCGTCCTCGCAAGGAATTGGCCATCACGTCGGTAATGCTCACATCCACGAAACGCCCGATCAGGGCCTCGGGACCCGCAAAATTGACCCAGCGGTTGTTCTCGGTCCGCCCGGCCACTTCCGCCGCGTTCTTGACACTGCGCTTCTCCACCAGCACGCGCTGGGTGGTGCCGAGCATGGCTTCGCTGATCGCCCGCCCCTGCGCGGTGAGCTTTTCCTGCAGCCGGTGCAGGCGCTCGCGCTTGACCTCGCCCGGCGTGTCGTCATGGATCGCTGCCGCCGGGGTGCCGGGGCGCGGACTATAGATGAAGCTGAACGACTGATCGAGCCCACACTCCTCGACCAGGCGCAGGGTCTGCTCGAAATCCTGTTCGGTCTCGCCGGGGAATCCGACGATGAAATCCGAGCTGATGGCGATGCCGGGACGCGCGGCGCGCAGGCGGCGGATCTTGGACTTGTATTCGAGCGCCGTGTGATTGCGCTTCATCGCGGTCAATACCCGGTCCGATCCGCTCTGCACCGGCAAGTGCAGGTGGGCGGCGAGTTTTACTTCTTCGGCATAGGCCTGCACCAGGCGTTCGGAGAACTCGAGCGGGTGGGAGGTCGTGAAGCGGATGCGCTCTATGCCGTCGATCGCCGCGGCGTAATGAATCAGGCTGGCCAGGTCCGCGATCTCGCCGTCATGGCGTACGCCGCGGTAGGCGTTCACGTTCTGGCCCAGGAAAGTGATTTCGCCCACTCCCTGCTCGGCCAGTTCGTAGACCTCGGCGATCACATCGTCGAACGGTCGGCTGATCTCCTCGCCGCGGGTGTAGGGCACGACGCAGTAACTGCAGTACTTGCTGCAGCCTTCCATGATCGACACGAACGCCGTCGGGCCTTCGGCCCGGGGGGCGGGCAGGTTGTCGAATTTCTCGATCTCGGGGAAGGAAATATCCACCACCGGTCGCCGGCTCTTGCGCTGCTCGTCGAGCATCGCCGGCAGCCGGTGCAGTGTCTGGGGACCGAACACCAGGTCCACCAGTGGCTGACGCTCGACCAGCGCCACGCCTTCCTGACTGGCGACGCAACCGCCGACGCCGATGACCAGGTCCGGGTTCCCGGCCTTGAGCTCGCGCCATTGCCCGAGCTGGGAAAACACCTTCTCCTGCGCCTTTTCCCGGATCGAGCAGGTATTGAGCAGGATCAGGTCCGCCTCTTCTGGCTGGGCGGCGCGCGTGTAGCCGGCCTCGCTCGCGAGTACGTCGAACATCTTGTCCGAGTCGTACTCGTTCATCTGGCAGCCCCAGGTCTGGATGTAGACCCGTTTTTCCATAATTTCGCTGGTTTAGAGGTACAACTGTCTATTTTAAGCGTTTCCGGGCCTTTCGCGCCCCGGACCCCGGTCAGATCAGTTCGGGCAGGTGCCTGCGGATGTCCTCGGGCTTCATGCGCGACAGGTCCTTGGGCAATTCCCCGACCACGGCCTCGCGGGTCCCGGCATCCAGGGCCTGGCGCAATTCCCCGAGAAAAGCCGGCGGCGCGGCGATGAACAGGCGCTCGTACTCCCCTGCCAGGCGCGCCAGGCGCAAACGTTCCGCCAGCGACCGCACGAAGCGGCGCTCGTCTTCGCTCTTGGGGTCATTCTCCCCGACCTGGGCATATTGCACCGGCCCGGACCACCGCACGCTCTGGCCCTTGCGGTCGCTCTGCAGCGCCCGCTCCGGCTCCCGGGCCACGGGATTGAGGCTGTCCTCGAGCTCTTCCAGGGGGGCCGCCCGATCGGTGCGGAATAACCGCGCCCGGCTGCCATCGCCTACCAGTACCCAGATCTTGGCCATGTCCTGCTCCGCGCTGTGTGGAATTTTCAGCTTGACGTAGTCACGGAACGGATTGCAAGCCCCTTAGTCAGGTTTCGGGCGGGCGAGTTTCCGCTCCCAGGCCCAGGCATGGCCGATGATGGTTTCCAGGCCCTGCAGGCGGGGTTTCCACCCGAGCACCTCGAGGATGCGGTCGTTGGCGGCCACCAGTTGCGCCGGGTCGCCCGGACGCCGCACGGCCTCGCGGACCGGAAACCCCACGCCGGTCACCTTGCGGACCGTGGCCAGCACCTCGCGCACGCTCGAGCCACGCCCGTAACCGCAATTGAGCACCGTGCTCTGTCCGCCGCCGCCCAGGTAGGCCAGGGCATCGACGTGGGCCCGGGCGAGGTCTTCCACGTGGATGTAGTCCCGGATGCAGGTGCCGTCCGGCGTGGGATAGTCGGTGCCGTAGATATCCACGCCGTCACGCTGGCCCAGGGCCGCCTGGCAGGCCACCTTGATCAAGTGCGTCGCGTTGGGGGTCTCCTGGCCGATACGGCCCTCCGGGTCGGCGCCAGCCACGTTGAAGTAGCGCAACGCGACATAACTCAGCGAGGGCTGGGCGCAAGCCAGGTCCGCGAGGATGCGCTCGCTCATCATTTTCGAGGCACCGTAGGGGTTGATCGGTGCCAGTGGCGTCTGCTCGCCCACCCGCACGACGTCCGGCATGCCGTAGACGGCCGCGGTGGAGGAAAACACGAAATGGCGCACCTCGTGCCGGGCCACTCGCTTGAGCAGGTTCAGCATGTTGGCCGTGTTGTTGGTGTAATAGCCGAGCGGATCGGCAACCGACTCCGGCACGACGATGCTGGCCGCGAAATGCAGCACGCCGTCGAATTCATAGCGCCGGAACAGCGCATCCAGCATGTCGCCGTCCGCCAGGTCCCCGACCACCAGCTCGGCGCCAAGCACGGCCCGCGCCTTGCCGGTGGAGAGGTTGTCGAACACGACCACCTCGTGGCCCGCCTCGCGCAGTTGCCGGACGACATGCGACCCGATGTAGCCCGCGCCACCAGTCACCAGGAGTTTCATCAGCGGATATAGCCCAGGTGTTCGAGCTTGAGCATGACTTCCTGCGCGTTCTGGTCCGGCGTCCTGTTCTCGGTCATGACCACGATCTCGGGGTTTTCCGGGACTTCGTAGGGATCGCTGATCCCCGTGAATTCCTTGATCTCTCCCGCCCGGGCCCGCGCATACAGTCCCTTGCGGTCGCGCGCCTCGCACACCTCGAGCGGCGTGGCGACATGAACCTCGATGAACCCGCCGCCGGTCGCCTCCACCACCCCGCGCACCTGCCTGCGGGTAGCAGCATAAGGTGCGATCGGGGCGCATAAGGCGATGCCGCCGTGCTTGGTGATCTCGCTCGCGACATAGCCGATGCGCTGGATGTTCAGGTCGCGGTCCTTCTTCGAGAAGCCGAGCTCGCTCGACAGGTTGCGGCGCACCAGATCTCCATCCAGCAGGGTGACGCGGCGGCCGCCCATCTCCAGCAGCTTGACCATGAGCGCGTTGGCGATGGTCGACTTGCCCGAGCCCGACAGCCCGGTGAAGAACACGGTGAACCCGCGCTGGTCGAGCGGCGGGTGGGTGCGGCGCAATTCCGCCACGACCTCCGGGAAGGAGAACCACTCGGGAATATCGAGCCCTTCGGCGAGGCGGCGGCGGAATTCCGTGCCCGAGATATTGAGGACGTTCTCGCCCTCCTTGATCTCGTTCTCGGGCGCGTACTGGGCTCGCTCCTTCACATAAAGCATCATGCGGAACGGAACCATGTCGATACCCGCCTCTTCGGCATGCTGCGCAACGATCTCCTGGGCGTCATAAGGGCCGTAGAAATCCTTGCCGTCGGAGCGCTTGCCGGGACCGGCGTGGTCACGGCCGACGATGAAGTGCGTCGCCCCGTAGTTGCGGCGGATCATGGCGTGCCACAAGGCTTCGCGCGGCCCGCCCATGCGCATGGCCAGGGGCAACAGCGACAGCATCGTCGTTTGCTCCGGGTAGCGCTTGACCAGGTGCTCGTAGCAGCGCACACGGGTGAAATGATCGATGTCGCCCGGCTTGGTCATGCCCACGCTGGGCTGGATCAGCAGGTTGGCCTCGATCTCGCGCGCCGCTCGGAAGGTCAGTTCCATGTGCGCGCGATGCATGGGATTTCGGGTCTGGAAAGCCACCACGCGGCCCCAGCCCAGGCGCTCGAAGCGCTCGCGCAGCTCGTTGGGCGTCAGGCGCAGATGCCGGAAATCATAGTGCGACGGGGGCACCAGTCCCCGCACCGGGCCGCCCAGGTAGACCGGCCCTGCCTGGTTGGACAGGTAATGCACCGCGGGATGCGCGCTGTCGGCACTGCCGAACACACCCTCGGCTTCGGCCTGCTTGTCCGGCTCCCAGATGTCCTCGATCGTCATGACGGCCAGCGCAACGCCTTCCGCATCGCGCAGCACGATGCGCTCGCCCGGCGAACGGGCCGCGGCAAACTCGCGCGAGACATCCAGGGTGACGGGCATCGGCCAGAGGGCTCCGGAAGCCAGCCGCATGCCGCTGACGACGCCTTCGTAGTCGGCGCGTCGCAGGAAGCCATCGAGTGGCGCGAAGCCGCCGTTCATCAGCAACTCCAGATCGCAGGCCTGGCGGTGGGTCACTACCCACTCCGCCATGTCGGCGGCCTCGTGCTTCAGGGATTCGGCCGCCGCAGGCGGCACATAGAGTTCGGGAACGCGTTCGGCGCGCAGCGTGGCTAACGACTGGGCGTCATCGGGCATATCGGAATTTCCTGCAAATGGGTTTCAAATCCGGGACCGTGGGAGAGGGGATCAGAACGGGATGTCGTCATCCTCGATCGCTCCGCCGGCCGGCTGGCCGGACTGGCCGGCTGCGGGCGGCACGTCGTAATTCTGTGATCCGCGCGAATCGCCGCCGCCTTCCCCGCCGCGGCCGCCCAGCATCTGCATGTCGTTGCCCACGATCTCGGTGGTATAGCGGTCCTGGCCGTCCTGGCCCTGCCACTTGCGGGTTTGCAGCCGGCCCTCGATATAGACCTGCGAGCCCTTCCTGAGATACTGCTCCGCGATCTCGCCCAGACGGCCGAAGAGCACCACGCGGTGCCATTCGGTGCGTTCCTGCGGCTCGCCGCTCTGCTTGTCTTTCCAGCGCTCGCTGGTCGCGATGCGCAGATTGGCCACGGGCGAGCCACTCTGCGTGTAGCGAACTTCCGGATCGACCCCCAGGTTGCCCACCAGGATGACCTTGTTGACGCCTCGGCTGGCCATATGATCTTCCCCCTTATTCCGCAGTCTGTAAGCACAAGCAGAGCATTCTACACTGCCGCTCCGCCAGCCTCGCGCAGCACCTCCTGCAAGCCGGTCTCGTCGAGTTGGCCGGAGCGTACCCGCAGGACCGCGACCCCCTCCTCGGCCATGACCACGGCTTCCTCGACGCCCCCGACCTGTTCCAGGGCCGTACCCAGTCGCCGGGCGGCCGCTGCATCGGGTATCGCGACCGTGACCATACGGCTGGACAGCATGCGGGGGGGCTTGAGGCCGGCGAAAAAGCCCAGCCAGAGCAAGCCGGCCAGGAAGACGAATGCATAAACCCCGTCGCGCCCGGCATGCTGGAGAAGCACGCCGCCCAGGGCGCCGCCGACGAAAATACCCAGAAACTGGGAGGTCGAGTAAATCCCCAACGCACTGCCCTTGCTTTCAGGGTGTGCGAGACGGGATATCAAGGACGGGAGCAGCGCTTCCATCAGGGTGAAGGCGCCGAAGAACACCGCCAGGATAGCCGCCAGCGCGACCAGGTGTGCGCCCCCCAGGCGCAGCCACACCGGAGTCAGGCCCAATGCCAGGATGGCGCCGATGCTGACCGGCTTGAGACGCGCGTGCCGCTCGGCATGAATCACGGCGGGCACCATGAGCACCAGGCCTACCGCCAGCACCGGCAGGTAGAACAACCATTCGCTGCTCCGCGTCAGGCCCGCCACTTCGCCCAGGAGACCGGGAAGTACGAGGAACAGCGCAGCGAGCATCAGGTGGAGGACGAAGATCGATATGTACATGCGCTGCAGCGAGGAGTCGCGGAGAACCCGCCCGAGCTGTGCCGGCACCGCTTCGGTGGAACGGTGGCGAAACGTGCGCTGGGGCGCCGGCACGGCCCAGCGCAGCACGACCAGGCCCAACCCGCCAAGCACGGCGGTAAGCCAGAATATGCCGCTCAGGCCGGCAACGGCATTGACGGCGGGCCCGGCCACCACGGCAATGCCGAACGCGAGCCCGATGCCGCCGCCGATCATGCCAATGGCCTTGGTGCGTTGCTCGGGGCGGGTCAGGTCCGCGGCCAGGGCGAGTGTCGCGGCACCCACAGCCCCCGCCCCCTGGATGGCGCGCCCGATGATGATGCCGCCGATGCCGTGCGCCAGTGCCGCAATGATGCTGCCCGCCATGAACAGCAGTAAGCCGCCGGCGATGATCGGCTTGCGGCCCCAGCGGTCCGAGAGCATGCCGAAGGGTAACTGCAGCATCGCCTGGGTCAGTCCGTAAATACCGAGCGCCACGCCGATGCTCGACTCCGTCGCACCCGGCAGTTTCCGCGCGTAAATGGCAAAGACCGGGTAAAGCAGGAACAGGCCGAACATGCGCAGGCCGAAAATACCGGCAAGCGATCCCGCCGCCCGCCGTTCCGTGCGGGTCAGGGTGGTTTCTTTCATGCTGTCACATCCTCACAGGGTGGGGCTGCATCCGGTATGCCGCATTCCGCCATCGATCCATCGACACCGCCCGGGAAGTCACGCCGTCAATTCGACGACCAGTTGCTCGATGAGCTTTTCTCCGTCGGCGAGCGAGTTCTGCTCGACATACTCGTTCGGCTGATGCGCCTGACTGATGCGTCCGGGGCCGATGACCACCGTCTCCATGCCCATGCTCGAGAAAAAGCTCGCTTCGGTGCCGAACGACACTGTCTGTGCCGGCGCACCGGCCAGGCGTTCGACCGACCGGACGAACTCACTGTCGGCAGGGGTTTCGAAAGCCCCGAAGCCCTCGAACAGGGCACGCCTCTGATACGTGCAACCCGTGCCGGCCAGCGCCTGTTTGAGGCGCACGTCGAGCTCCTCGCGCATCACGGCCGGATCCATGCCGGGCACGAGACGCATGTCGATATGCAATTCCACATCGGCACAGATACGGTTGGGGTTGTCGCCGCCATGCACATGGCCGAAATTGAGAGTCGGGTACGGTACCGCAAAATCAGGCGCCCGGAATTGCTCCCGCCATAGCGTGCGCCACTGATCCAGCGCACGCAGAACCCGGCTGAGCCCGTCCAGTGCATTGGGGGCCTTGTCGGGCTCGCTGGAATGGCCACTGCCGCCATGAATCGCGATGGCCTCCATCAGTACGCCCTTGTGCATGCGCACGGGCTTGAGATCCGTCGGTTCGCCGATAATGCAGTAATCGGCTTTGGGCCGGCCGCTCGCGGCCAGGACGCGCGCGCCCTGCATCTGGCTCTCCTCGTCCGCCGTCACCACGATGTGGAGAGGACAGCCGAGGCGCTTGGCATCCAGCCGCGAAACGATGGCAGTAGCCACGGCAAGAAAACCCTTCATGTCGGCCGATCCCAGGCCATGGAGCCGGGCGTCGCGCGGAGTCAGTGCGAAGGGGTCGCTGTCCCAGCCGTTATCGTCGTAGGGCACGGTGTCGCTGTGGCCGGCAAGCACCACACCGCCTTCGCCACTGCCCAGCGTCGCGATCAGATTGGCCTTGCCGGGGGCATCCGGCAATTCCATGATTTCCACCATGCAGCCGCTATCTTCGAGATAGCCCGCCAGGCGTTCGATCACGGGAAGATTGGGGCTATCGAATGCGGGTGAAACACTGCTCACCGAGGGAATGCGGACAAGATCCGCAAGCAGTTCTTCTGTGTTCAGCATGTCGATTCCGGAACACGTATCGGGCCATTGTAAAGAAAAAACGCGCCAGGCGTCGGCATCAGCACCTTGCCCGCAGGCACCCATGCACGCTTTCCCCTACCACGCCAAGTCGAAATAACCCTTGATCCGGCACACGTTCGCGGCGCTCAATACGTTCTAAAATGCCCGTATGCGCCCTACGGTCACCCCCGTGTCGAAGTCCGCCGCCGCCACCGTCCGCTTGCGCAAGGCCACGCTGGATGACCTGGACGCTTTGCTCGAACTGGAACACCAGAGCTTCAGCGGCGACCGCCTGAGCCGCCGCCAACTCCGCTACCTGATCAGCCGGGCCCGGGCCGTAACGCTCCTGGTGGAATCCGGCGCGGGCGAACTGCTGGGCTACGTGCTCGTGCTGTTCAGCCGCGCCAGCGCACACGCCCGGGTCTATTCGATCGCGGTTGCCGCAGGCGCCAGGGGCCGCGGGCTGGGGCGCAAGCTGCTGGCTGCCGCCGAGGCCGAGAGCGAGAAGGCCTCCTGCGTCAGCATCCGCCTGGAAGTCCGCCGCGATAACGACGCCGCGATCGCCCTGTACGAGGCTTGCGGATACCGCCAATTCGACCGCATCAGTGATTACTACGACGACCACGAGCAGGCCCTGCGCTTCGAGAAGACCCTCGGGCAGAGGCTGCCGCTGCACCTGATCAAGGTGCCCTACTACCGGCAGACGCTGGAATTCACCTGCGGGCCGGCCGCCCTGATCATGGCCATGAAGGCACTCGACCCGGGCCTGAAAGTCAACCGCGAACTGGAAATCACTTTGTGGCGGGAATCGACCACCGTGTTCATGACCTCGGGCATCGGCGGATGCACGCCCTTCGGCCTGGCGCTGGCCGCGGTGCATCGCGGTTTCCGGGCATCGCTGCATACCAGCTCGGGCGCCGACTTCTTCCAGGACTCGGTGCGCAGCCCCGTCAAGAAGGAAGTGATCGAGCTGGTCCAGAAGGGATTCATTCGCGAACTGAAGGAACACCAGGCGCCCATTTCGCGCAAGCCGGTCAGCCTGGAGATGCTGCGGCGACGCATGACGGCCGGCGCCATTCCCATCGTGCTGATCAGTTCCTACCGCATATACGGTGACAAAGCGCCGCACTGGGTGGTGGTCACCGGCTATGACGAGCGTTTCGTGCGTGTCCATGATCCCTACGTCGATACGGAAGCCGGCGAGACCATTGTCGATTCACTCAACATGCCGATCCTGCACAAGGAGTTCTCGCACATGACACGCTACGGGCGCGCCGGACTCAAGGCCGTCTTGTTCATCGAGCGCAAGCGGAAGGATACGCGGGCCAATGGCTGAAACACTCATCATCATGGAACCCAACCAGAAACCCGGCGGCGAATGGACCGCCTTGTCGGGACTCACGCCCGGCGACTATCTCGCCGGACGCGAAGGGAGCGACGGCGGCGGCAAGCTGATCGTCAACCTGGCGCCCGAGTACCGCTACCTGTCGACCGGTTACTACTGCTCCCTGCTTGCCGAAGCGCGTTCGCAGCGCGTAATACCGAGCGTACGCACGATCGAGGACCTCTCGCGCAAAACCATCTATGGGCTGACGACGCGCAACCTCTCGCGGCTGGCCAGGCACTTGTCCCCGGACGACGGCGCCGTACGTCATCTCACCTTTTACAGCTATTTCGGATTCAGTCCACGTAAGGGCGGCGGCGCACTGTGCCGGCAACTGTTCGAGCATTTCCCCGCGCCCATCCTGCGCATCGAGCTGACGTTGCGCAAGGAATGGGAAGTGTCGCGCCTGGCCCTGGTCCCGTTACGCCGCCTGCCCGCGTCCGAACAGGACAATTTCGTCGAGGGCTTCCGCCGCTTCCTGGGCAAGCGCTGGCGCCGCAGCAGCCGCACCCGCAATCGCTACCGCTATGATCTCGCCGTGCTCCACGATCCCGACGAATTGCTGCCCCCGTCGGACCGCGGCGCCCTGGCGCGGCTGACCCGCGTGGGCCGCCGCCTCAAGGTCAACGTCGAGCTCGTCACGCGCCGCGACTACCCGCGGATCGCCGAATACGACGCGCTGTTCATCCGCGAAACGACGGCCATCAACCACCACACCTTCGATTTCGCGACCCGCGCCCAGGAAGAAGAAATCCCGGTCATCGACGACCCCGATTCCATCCTGCGGTGCACCAACAAGGTCTACCTGAACGAGCTGCTGAACCGGCATCGCATCGCCCAGCCGCGCACATTCATCCTCAACCGCGACAATCTGGATGACGCCCTGCGGCAGTTCCCGCTTCCGATCGTACTCAAGGTCCCGGACGGCTCGTTTTCCCGGGGCGTTTTCAAGGCGGACGACGCCGAGGAGTTCGCCCGCATCGCCAATCGGCTGCTGGCGGATTCCGAACTCGTGCTGGCCCAGGAATTCATTTACACCCCCTTCGACTGGCGCATCGGCGTGCTGAACGGACAGCCGCTGTTTGCCTGCAAATACTTCATGGCCCGCAAGCACTGGCAGATCTACGACCACTCCGGTGCGGGCAAGAAGGCGCGCGAAGGCGGCTGGGAAACGATCGCAATCGAAGAGGCGCCTGCGAACGTCGTCGCAACGGCCACCAGGGCGGCACGGCTTATCGGTAACGGGCTTTACGGGGTCGACCTCAAGGAACTTGCAGACCGGGCGGTAGTCATCGAGGTCAACGACAACCCCAATATCGATGCCCATGTCGAGGATGCCGTGCTTGGCGACAGGCTCTATGAAATCCTGCTGGAGGAGTTCATCCGCCGCATCGAAAGCCCCCTGCGCGGGCAGGCGAACGGGCCCGTCAAGACGGCTATGGGCAACGGAGACGGGGAACCCCAAGCCCCCGCTTGAATCCCGCAGGTTGGGCTGCCTTTGTCAGCCCAACCTGCGAATTTTGAGGCCGGTGACGCGAAGGCCGCCCGGAGGCGGCCTTCGTTTTAACCGATACGCCGTGTTTATCACTCCAATGTCGCCAACGCCGCGTTGAAGGTGGCGCTGGGACGCATGGCTTCGCGGACGCGTTCCAGATCGGCATGGTAGTAACCGTGCATGTCGACCGGCCGGCCTTGCACGGCGTTGAACTCGTCGACGATCTTCGTCTCGTTTGCGGCCAGCTTCTTCGCCAACCCGGTAAAGGCCTGCTTCATCTCGACGTCGTCGTCCTGCGCAGCCAGTGCCTGGGCCCAGTACATGGCGAGATAGAAGTGGCTGCCGCGATTATCCAGTTCGCCGACCTTGCGCGAGGGCGATTTGTTGGCGTCCAGGAACCGGGCGTTGGCCTTGTCCAGCGCCTCGGCCAGCAGCTTCGCACGCGCGTTGCCGTAGGTCTTGCCCAGGTGCTCGAGCGAGGCGGCCAGGGCCAGGAACTCGCCCAGCGAATCCCAGCGCAGGTGGTTTTCCTCGACGAACTGCTGCACGTGCTTGGGCGCGGAGCCACCGGCGCCGGCCTCGAACAGGCCGCCGCCGGCCATCAGCGGCACGATCGAGAGCATCTTGGCGCTGGTGCCGAGCTCCATGATCGGGAACAGGTCGGTCAGGTAATCGCGCAGGACGTTGCCGGTCACCGAGATCGTGTCCTTGCCCTCACGGATGCGCTCCAGCGAATGCTTCGTGGCCTCGACCGGAGCCATGATGCGGATGTCCAGGCCCCCGGTGTCGTGATCCTTGAGATAACGCTCGACCTTGGCAATGATCTGCCGGTCGTGGGCGCGGTTCGCGTCCAGCCAGAACACCGCCGGCGTGTCGCTGTCGCGGGCGCGGGTCACGGCCAGCTTGACCCAGTCGCGCACCGGCGCGTCCTTGGCCTGGCACATGCGCCAGATGTCGCCGGTCTCGACCGCGTGTTCGAAGAGCACGTTGCCGTCGGCATCAGTCACGGTCACGGTGCCGTCCGCGGGAATCTGGAAGGTCTTGTCGTGCGAACCGTACTCCTCGGCCTTCTGCGCCATCAGGCCGACGTTGGGCACGCTGCCCATGGTGGCCGGATCAAAGGCACCATGGGCCTTGCAGTCCTCGATCACGGCCTGGTAAACGCCGGCGTAGCAGCGGTCCGGAATGATCGCCTTGGCGTCCTGGCGCTCACCCTCGGCGTTCCACATCTTGCCCGAGTCGCGGATCATCGCCGGCATCGAAGCGTCGATGATGACATCGCTGGGCACGTGCAGGTTGGTGATGCCCTTGTCTGAGTTGACCATGGCCAGCTTCGGGCGCTCTGCATACAGGGCGTCGATATCGGCCTTGATCACGTCACGCTCGGCGGTGGGCAACGTTTCGATGCGCGCGTACAGGTCCCCGATGCCGTTGTTGGGACTGAAGCCGGCCTTGGCCAGCGCATCGGCGTGCTTGTCCAGTACCGCCTTGTAGAACTCGCTGACCACCACGCCGAAGATGATCGGATCGGAGACCTTCATCATGGTTGCCTTCAGGTGCACCGAGAACAGCACGCCCTCGTCCCTGGCGGCGGATATCTGTGCGTCGATGAAAGCGGCCAGCGCCTTGCGGCTCAACACCGCGGCATCGACGATCTCGCCTTCCAGCACCGGCACCGATTCCTTCAGCACTCTCTGCTGGCCGTCGGCGCCATGCAGGGTGATTTTCAATGCGCCGGCCTTCTCCAGCGTGGTCGATTTCTCGCTGCCGTAGAAATCGCCGTCGTCCATGTGCGCGACATGCGTCTTCGAATCCCCGCTCCAGGCACCCATGCGGTGCGGATGCTTGCGCGCATAGGCCTTGACCGACTTCGGCGCGCGGCGGTCGGAGTTGCCCTCGCGCAGCACGGGGTTCACCGCGCTGCCCTTGGCCTTGTCGTAACGCGCGCGGACAGCCTTTTCCTCCTCGGTCTGTGGTTCGTCCGGGTAATCCGGCAGCGGGTAGCCCTGCTGCTGCAACTCCTTCACCGCCGCCTTGATCTGCGGTACCGAGGCGCTGATGTTGGGCAGCTTGATGATGTTGGCCTCGGGCGTCTTGGCCAGATCGCCCAGCTCGGCGAGATCATCGGATACCCGCTGTGCATCCCCCAACACATCCGGGAACTGTGCCAGAATGCGCCCGGCCAGCGAAATGTCGCGGGTTTCCAGCGCCACTCCGGCCGTGTTGGTATACGCATCGATGATCGGCAGCAGCGACTGGGTGGCCAGGAACGGCGCCTCGTCGGTGAGCGTGTAGATGATCTTCGGGGTGCTGGGCATCGATGGAACCTCGGGAAAATTCAGCCCAATATTATAAAGCCCCGCGTTCCGCGCCGATGCCGGCCCCGGGAACCAATCCCCGCACGGCTTATCCTAGAATTAGATAATCGGGGAATTCAGCATGCTTCGCCCAACCCGTTTCCTGCTCGCGGGAGCCGTCCTGGCCGCGGTTCTGCTGGGCGCCTGCCAGGCCCGGGCGGATGACGCCATTGCCTTCCCCACGTCCCTGCCCTGGTACAACGTCAGCCGCCCCCTGACGCTCGCCGACCTGAAGGGCCGCGCCGTGCTCCTCGATTTCTTTACGCCGGGCTGCATCAACTGCGTGCACATGCTCCCGGTCGAGCATGAACTGAAACAGCGTTTCGGCGAGCAACTGGTAATCGTGGGCATCGACTCGCCCAAGTTTTCGGCCTCGGCGACCACGCAGGGGTTGGTCGATTTCATTCACCGCTACCAGATCCGCCACCCGGTCATTCTCGACTCGAACTCGACCCTGTGGGGTGCCTACAACGTCGTGGCCTGGCCGACGATCATCCTGATCGGACCGGATGGCAAGGTACGCGAGCGCTACATCGGCGAGCAGGATGCGGGCACCCTGGCCGGGCCGATCAAGACGGCGCTGAACAATGCGCCGCCGGTCTCGAAGCTGAAGCCGCTGCCGATGCTGGTGATGGCCGGCCGCACTTCCAGCCTGTCGGTGCCCAACGGGCTGGCCGTATCGAAAGACGCAGTGGCGATCGCCGACACCGGCCATAACCGCATCATCCTGGCCGATGACAAGGGTCGCGTAAAAACCGTCATCGGCAACGGGTGCGCAGGAGGCACCGATGGCGGGTACGGCACGGCCGAGTTCAACCACCCCCATGGCCTGACCTTTCATGACGGCAGCCTGTATGTCGCTGATACCGACAACCAGCGGATCCGCCGCATCGATCTCGAGCACAAGTCCGTGAGCACCGTCGCGGGCACCGGGAAACGCGAATTTATCGGCGGCGGCGATTACCACGCCATGAAGGCGGACCTGAACTCGCCCTGGGACGTCGCTGCAGCCGGAAACATGCTCTATATCGCCATGGCCGGCAACCACCAGATCTGGCGGCTCGACCTCGCGACCCGCCGCATCGAGCCCTGGGCCGGCAGCGGCCGCGAGGGCTTGCGCGACGGCTCCATCGGCAGCGCCGAGTTCGCCCAGCCGAGCGGCCTGAGCGTACACGGCGGAATCCTGTATGACGTGGATCCGGAATCGTCATCGGTGCGCGAAATCTCGCTAGCCAAGCAGCGCGTGCATACGCTGATAGGTCAGGGGCTGTTCGATTTCGGCAACCGTGATGGCCCCGCGGGGAAGGCGCTGCTGCAACACGCGGAAGGCGTCACCTGGTCGAACGGCAACCTGTATATCGCCGACACCTTCAACAACGCCCTGCGCCGGCTCGACCTGGCCACGAACAAGGTGACCACGATCACGAAAGGACTCCAGCAGCCGGCAGCGGTGGCAGCCCTCGATACCAAGACCCTGCTGGTCGCCGAAGTCAACGGCAACCGCGTTGTGAGCGTGGATCTCGATACCGGTAAGGCGCTGCCCTGGAAGCTCCAGGGCCTCACGGCACCCTCCGCCGGGGCATGCAACACGCGCCACTGACGGGCCATGGCAAACGCAACGGCCGGATGGGTGTTCCCTTCCGGCCGTGGATGCGTTACGGGGATTCCGCCAAGAGATCGGCGTGGCGGCAACTCATGCCAATCTCTCCCGGCTCGTCGGCTCGAGTACCGCCTTCTCGATCGGGACGGGCGGCGAATGCGTGGCCAGCTCCCCGGCGCGCCCCGGCACGGTACCCCGTTCCACGGTGGCGGCCGGCAAGGCCGAGATATCCATGCCGGCCACGGCCTCGCCCACGCTGCACAGCGTGGCGCCTTGCGCGCGCCAGCGTTCCAGTGCCTGTTCGAACTGACCGAGCAGCGGACCGCCCTCCAGTTCGGCATGCAGCGTGAATACATGCAGGCCCACAGGATTGTCCGCGACCTGCTCGGCCAGCCGCGCGCCGACGTTCTCCGTGGTCACGCCGTCGAGGCCGATCATCTCGTCCATGGTCGGGAGCGTCGTCGGCACCTGCGGGCACTCGAGCACCCGCCCCCCGGACAGCGGGCGGAACGGCTCGGAACCGCGGGTATCGCTGGCCCAGCGCAGCCCGCTGTCCGCCTCCAGCTCGAGCACATGAGAATTAATCTGCCATCCGGCGGCCCCACAGCAATCCGGCAGGGCGCCGAAGACCTGCTCATAGGCGTCCAGGCCTCGTTGCCATTCGCGTGCGGTCCAGGCGTGCCCCTTGCGCGCCACGGCATCCTGCCAGCGCACGTGGTCCCAGGCGTGCAGGCCCACTTCGAAACCGGCAGCGCATGCATCGCGCATGGGCTGCCCGGCCTTGCGGCCGATATCCGGCCCCGGCAGCACCGTGCCATAGGCCAGCGTCTTCAATCCATAGGTGGAGGGCACGGAGGTCCTGAGGACCTTGGCGAGAAAACCGGGCCGCAACAGGCGGCGCAACGCGCGCCCGGTATGATCAGGCCCTACCGAAAACAGGAAGGTGGCGTTGGTGCCCAGGCGCTCGAACAGCTTCACCAGAGCCGGCACGCCTTTCTGCGTGCCGCGTAGCGTATCGACGTCGACCTTCAGCGCTATGCGCATGTGAAAACCCCGTTGTGCTCCTGGGCGAGTCCCGCGATGACGGGACCCGGCGAGTCAGGGCCGCTCTTCCGCCACCAGCTCCCGCGCGGCGGCCACGTCGCCCCGATAGGCCTCGAAGATTTTCTGCAGTGCCGACTTCATGTCGATGCCCGGCTTCCAGTCCAGCTCCTTCTCGGTATGGCTGACGTCCGGGACCCGGTGCTCGACATCCTGGTAGCCCGCGCCGTAATAGTCGTTGGCGCTGACGTCGCGCAACTCGACCAGTTCGGCGGTTTGGCGGTACTCGGAGATACCGCGGGCGATCTCGAGCATCATCTCGGCCAGTTCCCGCACCGAGAACTGGTTGCCGGGATTGCCGATATTGTAGATACGTCCGCTGGCCACGCCGTTCTTGTTGTCGATGATGCGCATCAGGGCGTCGATGCCGTCGGTCACGTAAGTGTAGGAGCGGCGGCGCTTGCCCCCGTCGACCAGGCTGATCGGATCGCCGCGCACGATCTGGCCCAGGAACTGGGTCACGACGCGCGAGCTCCCTTCCTTGGGCGTGTAGATGCTGTCGAGGCCCGGGCCGATCCAGTTGAACGGGCGGAACAGGGTGAAGTCGAGCCCGTCGCGCATGCCGTGCGCCCAGATTACGCGATCCAGGAGCTGCTTGGAGCAGCTGTAGATCCAGCGCTGCTTGGGAATCGGGCCCAGTACCAGCGAGGACTGGTAGGGATCGAAGGCCTCGTCGGTGCACATGCCGTAGACCTCGGAGGTCGAGGGGAAGATGACCCGCTTCTTGTGCTTCACGCACTGGCGGATGATCGGCAGGTTGGCCTCGAAATCGAGCTCGAAGACGCGCATCGGGTCCTGGACGTAGGTCGCCGGCGTGGCGATGGCGACCAGGGGCAGGACGACGTCGCATTTCTTGACGTGATACTCCACCCACTCGCGGTTGATGGTGATATCACCCTCGAAAAAGATGAAACGGGAATTATCAGTCCATTCGGCGACACGGTCGCTGGCCATGTCCATGCCATAGACTTCCCAGTCGGTGGTTTCGAGAATGCGCTGGGTCAGGTGGTGGCCGATGAAGCCGTTGACACCCAGAATCAGTACCTTTTTCATGCAATTACTCTTTGAGCGAAAGAATGCCGCCGTCCGCGAGCGCGGAGAACGAGTCGGCGGTCAGCGACCGGCCGTTGACCGCGCATTTTAACACCTGGAAGCGCCGGGAATCGGCGCAATCGGCGTATATACAACCATTTTCCACGTACAAGACTGGGCCGTCGTGACGCGCCGGCTCGCCCCGGTAGTGGCTGCCGAGCACGGCCAGGCGCCCCTGTCCGGTATCGGTAAAGGCACCGGGATACGGCGGGGCCACGGCACGCACCAGGTTATGGATCGACCAGGCGTCGCGGCTCCAGTCGATACGTCCGTCCTCGGGCCGGCGCCTGCCGCAGTAATTGCCCGCCTCCAGGTCGAGCGGGGTGCGCGGCGCCGTACCTGCCGCCAATTGCGGCGCGAGCCGCCAGAGCAGGCACTCACCGGCCACCGCCACCTTGTTCATCACCTCGCCCGCCGTGTCGTTGGGCAGGATCGGCACCGCTTCCTGTGCCACCAGATCGCCGGCATCGGGCTTGGCGGCCATGTAGTGCAGGCTGGCCCCGGTTTCCGCTTCCCCGGCAAGCACGGCCCAGTTGACCGGCGCCCGCCCGCGGTAACGCGGCAGGAGCGATCCATGGAGGTTAAGTGCCCCGCGAACGGCCGTTTCCAGCACGGACACGGGAATCAGGTAACGGTAATAGAACGAGAAAATGAAATCCGGTTTGAGACCCCGTAGGCGTTCAACGTGATCCGGCAACGCCTCCATCGCCGGCGTCACCACCTCGATGCCGTAGCGCCGGGCGCATTCGGCCACGCTGTCGAACCATCCGCCCTCGTTCGGGTCGTCCTCGTGCGTGAAGACCATGCGCACATCGAAGCCGGCGGCCAACAGCACCTCCAGCGAGCGTACGCCGACGTTGTGATAGGCGAAAACGACGGCGCTGACCGCCGGCGCCGCAGGCTTACTCATCGCGCTCTTTGTCGCCCAGCACCGCCCGGATCACGAAGCGCGGCCGCTGCTGCACTTCCTGGTAGATGCGGCCGACGTATTCGCCGAGGATGCCGATGCCCACCAACAGCACGCCGATGAAGAAGAACGCGATGGCGAACAGGGTGAACACGCCGCCCACGTCCGGGCCGTTCACGATACGGTCGATCATCAACCACACGAACAACACCAGGGAGCCCATGGCGATGATCACACCCGTAAAGGAGAAGATTTGCAGCGGCGCCACGGAGAAACCGGTCACCAGGTCGAAATTCAGGCGGATCAGGCGCAGCAGGGAATATTTGGATTCACCCGCGTGTCGCTCGCTGTGCTCGACGACCACTTCCGTGGGATGTGCCGCGTACAGGTAGGCCAGCGCGGGGATGAAGGTGTTGATCTCGCTGGTGCGGTTGATCGCGTCCACGATCTCACGCGAATAGGCACGCAGCATGCAGCCCTGGTCGGTCATCTGGATGTGGGTCATGCGCTCGCGCATACGGTTCATCAACCGCGAGGCCCATTTGCGCCAGAGCGCGTCGCGGCGGCGGCGGCGAATCGTACCCACGTAGTCGTGTCCGGCATCCATCGCCTCGAGCAAGTGCGCGATTTCCTCGGGCGGGTTCTGCAGATCGGCATCCAGGGTTACCACCCGCTCGCCGCGGGCCTTGGAGAAACCCGCCATGATCGCAGCGTGCTGGCCGAAATTGGACTGCAGCAGAATGACCCGCGTGACCTCCGGGCGCTTCTGGTACTGGTCGCGGAGCATGGCGGCACTGTTATCGTGGCTGCCGTCGTCGATGAACAGGATCTCGTAGCCGATTCCCAGCTCGTCGAGAGCCGGGTACAGGCGCCCGAAGAGTTCCTCCAGGCCCGCCTCCTCGTTGTAGACGGGAATGACGACCGAAAGCTTCGGCGACCCGGCCTGTGCAGTTGCCTGTTCAATCATGGAGCACCGCCTTGATCGCCTCGGCCACACGCTCCACGTCGCCGTCCCGCATGTCCGGGAACAACGGCAGCGTCAACGTTTGCCGGCCGATGCGATCCGCATTGGGAAACGGTTCGGCGCGCGCCCCCGCCTCCCGGCAGATCGTCAACTGGTGCAGCGCCGGATAGTGCACGCCGGTGCCGATGCCGCGTTCCTGCATCGCCTCGCGCACCGCCTTGCGGTCGGTGCCAAAGTGCGGGTAGTCGATGCAAACCGCGAACATGTGCCAGGCATGACCCTCGTCGCCGCGCGCAGGCAACGCCATGCCTTCGATGCCTTCGAGCACCTCGAAATACCGGTGCGCCAGCTCCCGGCGGCGCGCGTTGCGCGCATCCAGGGCCGCCAACTGGTCCCGGCCGATGCGCGCACTGACGTCGCTCATGTTGTACTTGTTCGCGGGCATGACGACATCATAACTGCCGTCCTCGAGCTTGACCTGGCCGTGGAAACGCAAGGTGCGCAGGCGCTCGAACACGGCTTCGTCGCTGGTCGCGACCGCTCCGCCCTCGATGGTCGTGAGGTTCTTGTTGGCGTGGAAACTGAAACAGACGACATCGCCGAAGCTGCCGATCCGGCGCCCCTTGTAAGTCGTGCCGATGGCGTGCGCGGCGTCCTCGACGATACGCAGGCCACGCGCCGCCGCCAGTTCGTTGAGCGGATCCATGTCGACGGCGAGGCCGGCGTAATGCACCGGCAAGATCGCGCGGGTGCGCTCGGTAATCGCCGCCTCGACGCCGGCGGCATCGAGGTTGCGCGTGGCGAAATCGACGTCCACGAGCACCGGTGTCGCGCCCACCCGGTAAACGACGTTCAGCGTGGCGGCGAAGGTCATGTCCGGCACGATCACCTCGTCGCCCGGACCCACCCCAAGCGCACGCAGGGATTCTTCCAGCGCGCCGGTGGCATGGCAATAGGTCAATGTCGGCCGCCCGACGTAGTCGCCGAGTTCCTTCTCGAAGGCCGCCACCTGCGGCCCGGTCGTGATCCAGCCCGAACGCAGTACGTCCGCCACGCCGGCGATGGTGTCCTCTCCGATCGAGGGGCGAACGAAGGGTAGAAAGTCCCCGCTCATGTCAATGCTGCTCCGCTTCCGCTGCGTGCCACCAGGAACACGCCGATGATGATCACGATGATACCCGCCCACCGGGTCATGTTCATCTGCTCGCCCAGGTAGAGCCAGCCGATGAAGGCGGTGACGATGTAGCCGATCGAAAGCATCGGGTAGGCGATGGTCACGGCCGTGCGCGACAGCGCCAGTAACCAGACGACCACGCTGACCACGTAACAGGCCAGGCCGGCGATGATGAAAGGGTTTACGGCCAGGGACAGTCCCGCCTTGACCAGTGCCGGGAACTGCAGGCTGATCACGCCCATGTGGTTGACGCCTGCCTTCAGCAAAACCTGTGCCGATGCGTTCAAGAGCACGCCCGTCAGTACCAACAAAAAAGCCACCCAGGTCATGAATTCGTCTCCGGTATCAATGCGACCCATCGCGGATTCTCGGCCACGATGCGAAAGTGGATGCCCAGGGCCTCGACCTTGGGCAGGACGGGACGGGGCACGAAGGCCAGTCCCTGCGAATGCGTGCGCCAGGCGGCGGCAAAATCGGCCAGGCTGGGCAGGTAGCGCCCCGCGAGCGGACTGCGCGCATGCTCGATGCCAAAGGCCAGCTCGCCCCGGTAGGCCACGAGAATCATGTTCCGCCGCAGGTAGAACGGCAGGGTCTGCTGGTAACCGCCCACGGAATACACCGGCGCGCCGGGATGATTGTAGGCCGCGACCGCCCGGGCCAGGTCCCGGGTTGAAAACTCGGGCCCGAAGGCGGCCCCGCCGATCATCACCATCCGGGTGGCCATCAGCCAGGCGGCGGCCACCACCACGACGGCGGCCAGGCGTTGCCGCCGCAGCAGGATCGCCGCGATCGTGAGTGCCAGCACGGCGCCGCCCGCGGCCATGAACCAGGGCGCATAGGCGTGGAGTATCGCGGGGTCCGTGCCATGGACGAGCTGCGGCCCCAGCGCACCGGTCAGGATGCCGAAAGCGCCCGCGAGAACCGACACGCCCCAGGCTATCCAGCGGGCACGGCCTGCACGGTCGAGGGTCACTGCCGTCAACACCGCGACGGCGGGGATCACGGGCAGGATGTAGCTCGGCAGCTTGGAATGCGAGACGGAAAAGAAAAAGACGATGAAAGCCGTCCACAGCCACAAAAAGGCATCCGGGCTTAAAGCCCCGTCGCGCTGGACCACGCCTTGCGCCTTGTCCGCCAACGCGCGAACTGCGCTATACAGCCAGGGCAACACGGCCAGGATCAACAGGGGCAGGAAGTACCACCATGGCCCCGGCCGGTGCGAAATCGGGGTGAGGAAACGCAGAAACTGCTGGACCATGAAGAATTGCCACAGGAAATCGTGGTTCTGTACCGAAACGGCGACGAACCAGGGCAAGGTCAGCAGGAAGAACAGGGCCAGGCCGGAAACCAGACGCAAGCGGCGCAAGCGGCCCCAGTCGCGGCGCAGTAGGATGTAAAGCACCAGGACGGCACCCGGCAGGAGGATACCGATCAAGCCCTTTGTCAACACGGCCAGCGCGGCACCCGCATAGGCCATCAGCATCCACCCCAGTTCCTCGCGCGAACCCGGCGGCGCCCGTTGTCCCAGGAGATAGCCGAACAGCGTCAGGTTCATGGCGAAGGCCAGACTCGCGTCCAGGGTATTGAAGTGGCCCAGGAAGCCGAAGTAGAAACTGCCGGCGAGCACCGCGCCAGCCAGCCAGCCGGCCCGAGGGCCATAGAGCCGGAAAGCCGCGAATGCCGCCAGCAGGATTGTGAGATAGCTGGATAGCGCCGTCCACAGGCGCGCAGTCCAGTCATGGATGCCGAACACGGCGTAGGCAGCCGCCGTCGCCCAGTACTGGAGTGGCGGCTTTTCGAAATAGCGCAACCCGTCCAGGCGCGGTGTCACCCAGTTGCCGGTCACCAGCATTTCCCGCGGGATTTCGGCGTAGCGCCCCTCGTCCGTGTTGAACAACGGACGATGCCCCAGCCCCCAGAACCACACCAGGGCCAGCAGCACGAGACAGATCAGGGCTGATCGACGCTGGGTATTAATCGGAGATTTCCCGGACGGCTCGGGCGCCTAGTATAGAGCCTAAGCGCCGGGATCGCCGGGTCGGGGCCCGTTTTGCCGTGCTTCAGCGCCGGGAATTGACCGCGATACCACCGATGCCCAACAGGCTGGTCAGGCCCAGCACCCAGAGTGGCAGGCTGACCCCCAGGAAAGTATCCACATGGGCGCAGTCACCGGAACCGTGCAGAACCTGGCGGATGACCTCGAAGGGCGGCAGGTGCTGGGCCATGACTTTCAATGAGGCCCCGCCGCACGACATGATCACCTCCGGGTTGTGCTGGATGTAGACATGGCGCGCGGAAACAAAAATACCCACCGCCGCGACAATGAGGATCAACACGGCGTATACCCATCGCCCCACGCGCTTGGGATGATGCAGCCAGGCGACGAGGAAAACCAGCCCCAGGGCGGCCGTGGTGATGCGCTCGAATATGCACAGCGGGCACGGGTTCATGCCACGCCCTAACTGCAGGTAATAGGCAAAGCCGAGCATCAGCGCACACGCGGCGAAGCCGATAAAATTGCCCAGGCGACGGATCATTCCGCTTTGGTTTCCGTCGGGACTCCTTCGGCGGACGCCGCTACGCCGCGCACTTCGCGCTCCATTCCCTGAAGCCCCAGGTGCCGGACGTCCTTGCCGTGCACGAGGAACACGATGTATTCCGCCATGTTCTTGGCATGGTCGCCGATGCGCTCGAGCGCCCGCGCGCACCACAACACCGCCAACTCACGGCGGATCGTGCGCGGGTCTTCCATCATGTAGGTGATCGACTTGCGGATCAGACCCTCGTACTCGCGGTCCACTTTCTTGTCCTTGCGGGCCATGCGCAAAGCTTCCTCGGCGTCCAGGCGCGAAAAGGCGTCCAGGCCGATGCGAATCATCTTCTTCACCCGTTGCGCCATGCCTTCGAGTTCGATGAGGTCGCCTTCCTTGAGCTCGCCGTGCTCCTGCATGGCAACGGCCTGTTTGGCAATGCGTTCGGCTTCGTCGCCGATGCGCTCCAGGTCAGTAATGGTCTTGATGATCGCGATAATCAACCGCAGATCGCTGGCTGCCGGCTGCCGCCGGGCCAGGATACGAGAGCACTGCTCGTCGATCGCCACTTCGTGGGCGTTGACTTCATGGTCCATGGTCTCGACCCGTTCGGCTATCGACGGATCCCCTTCGGCGAGCCCCTTCATCGCAACATCGATCTGGTTTTCGACCAGCTTGCCCATGACCAGTACGCGATTGCGCACTGCCTCGAGTTCCTCGTCGTAACGATGGGAGATATGTTGCGAAATAGTCATTGCCGTGCCCGTCCGCAAAAGCTGCAGGTTATGACCCATAGTGTAGCGAAAGCGTTCAATCTTAGTGTGACAGTTTTATGAGAGTATCCAGGATACGGCTCCGGGCCTCCCGGGCCAGCATCCGCGGGTCATCGTCTTGCGCCTGGATGACGGGGGTGAATTCGATCAGCACCTCGGTCCGCCGGGTCGCCCAGAAGCGCATCATATGCGGCACGAAAGCCTGCGTTTGGTTCATGGGCGCATATGCAGCCCCGTCCCCACCCACGTAGGCCAACGCCACCGGTTGCACGGCGCAGCCAGCCGCGAGCGCCGCCGTGAACAGCCGCGGCTTGAAACGCATCGGCTCGACTGCGTCGTTGACCGTGCCTTCCGGGAAGAAAATCACGCGTTCACCATCGCTGAGGCGGCCGATCAGTTCCCCGCCCAGGGACTGGAAGCTACGCATCTCGCCCCGGCTGATGAACAGCGTGCGCCCGCCGCTGCGGGCAAAAAAACCAAGCATGGGCCAACTCGCGATCTCGGCCTTGGACACGAAGGCCCCCGGCAGGACCGCGCCCAGCGCCACGATATCCAGCCATGACTGATGGTTGCAGGCGACCAGTACGGGTTCCGCCTGCGGCGTGCCGACCACCCGGATCCGCAAGCCGAAAGTCCAAGCCAGAACACGGCACCAGCGCTGCATCATCCAAGCCTGCAGGCGCAGGTGGAACCGGCGCGGGGCGAGACGATCGGTCAGCGCAAGCAGCGACGCAGCCAGTGCGCTCGAGGGCAGCAGCAACAGCACGATGCCCACGCGCAAAATGCGTCGCATCAACCGGGAGGCCAGCCGAGACGGCGCCCGGCCAGCAAGTGCAGATGCAAATGGAACACGCTCTGTCCGGCGCCTTCGTTGCAGTTCAAGGCCAAGCGGTAACCCGTCTCGTCAACGCCTTCGGCCGCGGCAATCCCGCAGGCCACCAGGATTAGCCGTCCCGCCAGCTCGGCATCGGCAGGCTCGAGATCGTTGGTCGTGGCGATATGGCGCCTCGGCACGACGAGTATGTGTACCGGCGCCTGCGGGTTGATGTCGCGGAAGGCGATGAAGTCATCGTCCTCGTACACCATATCCGGCTTGATCTCGCCGCTCGCCATGCGGCAAAACAGGCAGTCTTCCATGATGCGTCTCCCCTTGTGCGCCGCGCCGGCCCGTTGCCGGTCACAAGCCCCTGGCCCTACACCTCACCCACGCCGCGCCGACCCGCGAAAGCCCGCGCCAGCGTATTGCCATCCACGTATTCCAGATCCCCGCCTACCGGTACGCCATGCGCGATCCGGCTGGCGCGAACGCCATGCCGGCGGGCCATCTCACCGACCCAGTGCGCCGTGGCTTCGCCTTCCACCGTTGCGCCGGTCGCCACGATGACCTCTTCCACCTCGCCCCCCATGCGCATCTCCAGGATCGACCCGCCGAGTTGCTCCGGGCCAATGCCATCCAGCGGCGACAAGCGGCCCATCAGCACGAAATAGCGCCCCTGGAACGATGTCGCCGATTCGATCGCGGCCACGTCCGCGGGGCTTTCCACGACCACGAGCTCCCGTTCGCTGCGGCCAGGGTCGGCGCACAGTGTACACAGTTCGTCGACGGCGAACATGCGGCAACGCTGGCAATGGCGCATGCTCGAGGCTGCCACCAGCAGGCCGTCGGCCAGTCGGCGCATCCCCTCGCGATCGCGTTCGAGCAGGAGGAAGGCAGCGCGCTGCGCGGACTTGGGGCCCACGCCCGGCAAGGCCTGCAGGGTTTGTATCAATTCACGGAGTGCGGGCGGGAACAGATCGGCCACCGGTCATCCCCCGGGAAAGAGGCCCGGAGGCAATGCGCCGGCGAGGCCTGAATAGCGCTCCTGCATGGCTTCGCGCACGCGCTGGGCGGCGTTGTTGGTAGCCGCGGCAACCAGGTCCTCGAGCATTTCACGGTCGTTCATGGCGTCTGGGTCGATCTGGACGCGCTGCGCCTCGAACTGTCCGTTGAGCGTCACCCGGACCATGCCGGCGCCGGCCTCGCCGGTCACCTCCATCGCCGCCAACTCGCTCTGCATCGTTTCAAAGCGGGCCTTGAGATTTTGCATTTCACGCATGATGGCGCCGAAATCACCCGGCATGGTGCACACTCCCGAACCATTTGCACTGGGTCTAATTATAGGCGCTCGCAACCCGCTTATCGGCAGCGCCGGCCAGGTCCGCCTTGCAGCGGACCTGCCAACCATGGCTCATCGAAGGCTCAATGCGCCTTCTCCTTTTTCAGCAATACCGCCTTCCACTGCGACGTATTGCCGGTCTGGGGCACGTCTGCAGCAAAGTAGTAAATGTAGCCTTGTTCCACGTTCATCTTCAGCGTGACCATCTTCTCCGCTCCGCTGGCGCGATTGGGCATGGCCCGTGGACCCAGGTTGGGATTGATGATCGCCCTGAAGCCGATCTCGTGCACGCCGGGCTTGACCCAGTAGGACATCCTGGCGGGGCCGGACAGGTATTTACCGTCCAGCCACACGATCTTGACGCTATAGTGGCTGGGGCCGGGCGGCATGCCTACTGAGATGATGGCGTGAGGCTTGCTCGGGCTCACCAGCGACTGGTCGCCGCCCTGTGCGTAGGCGCAGGCGGTGGCAAGCAACGTCAGGGCCAGCGCGGAAAATCGAATCAGTGTCTTCATTTCGCACCTCCATGCCTCTCGGATCGAAGCAATTCCAGTATAGATCAGGCACGGGACTGCCCGGTGTCGAGAAATTCCCGGAATTGAGGAGACCGGACGATCTGGGGCTTCAGGCAGAGGGGGTTTCGGGACGCAGCGTATCGGGCATCATTTCAGCGCCGAAGGCCTCGCGCAAGGCATTGACGTGGGGATCGCCTTCGATGGCCTCGCGCAACTCGCTTTCCCGGGAGGCTGCCGCTTCCGCCTGTTTGGCGGCCGGCGACGGCCCGGCCTGCTCACCCACCTCGACCTTGAGCTTCAGCGGCACGCCGTAGTAGGCAGCCAGGGCTTTCTCGAGGGTTGCGCGCAGACGGTCGGTGAGCAAGTGTGCCTTGTTCTGGTCCAGCGCGAGCCGGACCAGGGTATCGCTGCGCTCGAGCAATACGCAATTCTGTGCCAGTTCGCGCCCCATGCCCTTGAGCCCGAGCGCCGTCACCGTTTCTTCCCAGGATGCATCCGCCACCGGGGATGCCTGCGGCGCGGCCGGCGCCGCCTGCTGCGCAGGCCGGCTCTCGGCCACTTGGTTCGCCGGCGGTGCCGATCGTGCACGTGACGCAGGCGGTGGAGCCGCTCCGGCCGCTTCCCGCCCCCGCTTGCGCGGCTGGAACGCCAGCAGGCGCAACGCCACCATTTCCAGTCCCAGCACGGGATCCTCGGCCAGCTTCACGTCGGCCTTGCCCTTGAGCACGATGTCGTAGTCGAGCTGCACTTCTTCCGGCGTCAAGACCCCGGCCAATGCGTCAATTCGTGTTTCCGGTGATCCGGGGGGCAACGGGGCATCGCCCACGATCTGGCGGCGCGCGACCAGGGTCAGCGCCTCGGCCAGGGCGTCGAGAATGCTGTCGGCGCCCGCGACACCTCGCCCCAGGTCGCCAACGTGGGCCAGCACGGCCGCACCGTTTTGCCCGGCGAGGCTGTCCAGCAGGTCATAAACGCGATCGCGGTCGGCGACGCCCAGCATTCCGACCACATCCTCGCGCTTGAGCGTGCCGCCGCCAAAGGCCAATACCTGGTCGAGCAGCGTAAGGGCGTCGCGCATCGACCCACGCGCCGCGCGCGCCAGCTCCGCCAGGGCCGCCGGCTCCGCTTCCAGGCCCTCGGCCCGGACAATGCGCTCCAGCGCCGCCTGGATCTCCTCGCCGGCCAGGTGGTGCAGCGCGAATACGAGACAGCGCGAAAGCACCGTCTGGGGCACTTTTTCCGGTTCGGTGGTGGCAAACAGGAACTTGACGTGCTCGGGCGGTTCCTCGAGCGTCTTGAGCAATGCGTTGAAGGCATTCTTGGAGAGCATGTGCACCTCGTCGATGAGGTACACCTTGTAGCGGCCTTCCGCCGGCGTATAGGCCGTGGACTCGAGGAGGTCGCGCATGTCGTCCACGCCGGTGCGCGAGGCCGCGTCCAGTTCCACGAAATCCACGAACCGCCCGGCCTCGATGGCCTTGCAGGTGCCGCACTCCCCGCACGGGGTCGAACTGACGCCTGCCTCGCAATTGAGACACTGGGTGATGATGCGCGCGATCGTGGTCTTGCCCACGCCGCGCGTGCCCTCGAACAGGTAGGCATGGTGCAACCGCCCCTGGTCGAGGGCGTTGCTCAGGGCACGCACCACGTGCCCCTGGCCCACGACCTCGGCGAAACGCCGCGGGCGGTAACGACGGGCCAGCGCCAGGTAAGCCATCAGCGGCCGGCCCCGTCGGCAATAGGCGGCAACCCGCACCCGCTCGACCCCGGCACCCGAGTCCGTCGCTGCCGCTGCTCCCTTCCGGGCCTGACGGGGTTCACGGCGTATCGTCGCGGGAAGCTGATGCGGGTCACCATTGAAATCCTGGGTTCACCCCGTTAATGCTATCAGGCCCGGCCCGGAATTCCGACGTTGACATCGGCACCCGCCCCGGGCATGCCGGCGGACATCGCGGCGGAGACCGCCGCTCCCACGGAATGACAACTGCCGGCGCAGCCCGGGCGCATCCCTATCCGGGGTCCGGAGTCAATGAAATCCCAACTCCGGCAACAACCCAGACGCCTGGGAAATTTGGCGTTGAAGCGTAGCGAGCGAAGTCCGGATTGGGCGCACCCGGAGCGCAGGAACCGGAGTGTACATACTGGGTACATGAGGATTGCGAGCACCGGATGCGTT
>OBLK01000046.1_pt1 | contig 54047 bp, 54 predicted proteins | sample 1518871 | NCBI WGS metagenome assembly OBLK01 (sample SAMEA2464837, study PRJEB22497) | soil metagenome | biome: Grassland; feature: Farmland; material: Clay | place: Australia | collected 2013-02-01 | depth 0.8 m
TGTGTGAGCGAACGCGGCTCAGCTGGGGAGCGCGGCGTTGGCACCGGGCCTGTCCCCCCGCGCCGGTCGCGCCCAGAGGCCCGCGAAACGCGCGGGGGGCGCACTGGCCAGCCTCGTGCAGGGCGCCGACGCTGATTTTCAGGTTGTTGGCATTGAGGATCTGCGCGGCGACCGTGGCATGGTAGGCGCGCACCTCGCGGCTCGCGGTCCGCAACGTGTTGGACAGCGGCCCGGCGATCTTCGGCGGAACCTGCTTGAGCGCCGTGCGGATCATCTCGAGGTCCGTCAGAAGACGGCCGTAGGCGATCCGGATGCCCATCTGGTCGTCTCCGCCCAGATATCCCTTGGCGGCGGCGTCCTCCGCGTAGCGGCGCAGAGCAGTCACGTCCGAGAGCGCGGCCGGTGCGTATTGCGAGACGATCTCCACCAGACTGCGTGTGTTCTGGTCGGGACTGGAAGTGGCCAATGAGCCCGCGGCGACCGCATCGCGCAGCCGGTCGAGGCGGGCGAGGAGTGCGGCGCTCGCCGCGACCACCTGTTGGGCGGGCTGGCTCACATGCTCGAGGGTGCCCCACTGCCTTTGGACGGCGCGGAAGTCCCGTCTCACCCCATAGCGCTCACCGAGCTCGGCGTCGATGCCGGCCAGGCGCCGCAGCGTGTCGGAAACGTTCCGCTGTGCGGCCGACACCGCCGGCCTGGCGGCGGCATCGCCGCTCGCCAGCGCGAACGCGCGCCCATCCCGGGTCGCGACCGCCGCCTCGAGCGAGCCGATGCCGTTCAGGTAGCGGATGCCGGACTGCTGGGCGCGCGCCTGATTCAGCGTGCCGCCGGCGGAATACCAGTAGAACAGTCCGACCAGCATGGCCGGCAGGCTCATGGCCAGGACCAGAACGGTGAGCTTCTGCCAGAGCTTCAGACTGTTGAGCGTCAGTTTGCGCATATCGGTCAACCCCCGACCGCCGAGCGCCTCCACGAGGACGGTTCGGCGTCGGCCGCGGCCGGGCGATGCTGCTCCACGAGCCGGTAGCGCGCCATGTTCTGATTGAGGCTCTGGGTGAGCCCGGCCATGTCGCGCGCCGCGGTCGTGGCCTGCTCGACCAGCGTGGCGTTCTGCTGGGTGAGCTCGTCCATCTGCATCACCGCGCGGTTGACCTGCTCGATGCCGGCGGATTGCTCGCGCGAGGCGGCGGCGATCTCGGCGACGATGTCCGAGACCTTCTTGACCGAGGCGACTATCTCCTCCAGCGTGTGGCCGGACTGGGTGACCCGCTCCGAGCCGTCCTCGACCTTGCGCACGCTGTCTTGAATGAGTCCCTTGATCTCCTTGGCGGCGGTGGCCGAGCGGCCGGCGAGGCTGCGTACCTCGCTCGCGACCACGGCGAAGCCGCGGCCCTGCTCGCCGGCGCGAGCCGCCTCGACCGCGGCGTTCAGCGCCAGTAGGTTGGTCTGGAAGGCGATCTCGTCGATGACGCCGATGATGTCGGCGATCTTCCTGGACGACTGGTTGATCTCCGACATCGCGGTGATCGCCTGATTGACGATCACGCCGCCTTTCTCCGCCTGCTCGCGCGCGGCGAGCGCCAGCTGGTTGGCCTGCGAGGCGTTGTCGGCGTTCTGCTTGACGGTGGTGGTCATCTCCTCCATGGACGAGGCGGTCTCCTCGAGCGAGGAGGACTGCTCCTCGGTGCGCTGCGAGAGGTTCTGGTTGCCGCTGGAGATCTCCTCGGCCGCGCGCTTGACCTGCTCGGAGGTCGATCTGATGTCCTGGACCAGGACGGACATGTTCTCGAGCAGGGAGTTGATCCCCTCGGCCATGGAGCGCAGCTCGGCGCTGTCGAGCCTGGTGTCGAGCCGGCGGCTCAAGTCCCCTTGCGCGGCCGCTTTGACCGCCTCCCGCGTCGCCGTCATGACCCGCTGAATCTGTTCGCCGAGGTTCGTGTGCGAGGGGGCGTTTTGCGGCGACAATTCGACCGCTGCGGCCGCGCGCGCTTTCTCCCGGGCGACGTCATCGCGCTGCGTGCACAGCGTGCGCCGCAGCGCCTCGAGGGCCGTCCCCAGCCCGGCGAACCCGCCGGCCTGCTCCTCGGCCACCGCCTGATCGATCCGCCCGTCGCTCAGGGACTGCACGGCCGCCGTCACGCGCGCCAGCGCGGCATCGGCGGACCGTCCGGTAAGCAAGGCGAACGCGCCGCCGCACAGCACCGCCGCCGCGATCACCCCGAGGGCGACCCCGCAGGTGCCCAGAGGGGCGGCCACGGCAAAGGCGCACGCCGGCGCGCCGAAGGCGAGCAGCAGCTTGGATGTCAATGAGAGATTGTTCAGGCCGTTCATCGTCCCCTCCGATCACGCCGCGTCGGCGGCGGTCGAGCCCTCGTTGGTGCCGTCAGGGGCTTGCTCGTTCGATTCGTCCGCGCTGCCCGATATCGCGGTGAGTTCCCGGCCGATCAGCCGGTCTATGTCCAGCAGCACGACCATGCGCTGCGCAACCGTGGCCAGACCGAGGAGGTAATCGGTGGCGCCGCGCGTGCCCAGCTCCGGCGGCGGCTTGATTTCCGCGGAATTGACGTCGACCACGTCGGAAACCCCGTCCACGACCACCCCGAAATCCCTGCGGCCGGAGGAGGTGACGACCGACACCACGATGATCACCGTGACGGCGGTGTATTCGGCGCGCTCGAGGGCGAAGCGCATGCGCAGGTCGACGATCGGGACGATGGAGCCGCGCAGGTTGAGTACGCCGAGCACGTGTGACGGAGCGTGCGGAATCTTCGTTACCGCCGACCAGCCGCGGATCTCCTGCACGCGCAGGATGTCGACCCCGTAGGTTTCGTTGCCGAGCACGAAGGTCAGGACCTGGCGGGAGCCGTCGCCGGCGGCCAGCTGTTGTTCGGCTGTGGTATTGGCTGACATGAGTATGACTCCTGGCGTTGGGCGTTCAGGCCGCCGCACGCATGCGGGCGACGCGGATCAGGCCGGGGACATCCAGAATGAGCGCCACCGAGCCGTCGCCGAGGATGGTTGCGCCGGAGATGCCTTCGATGTGTCCATAGTTGGCTTCCAGGGACTTGATGACCACCTGCTGCTGGCCGAGCAGGTCGTCGACGAACAGCCCCACCCGGCGTCCGTCGCCTTCGGCCACGACCACCAGCCCTTCGTGCAGGGACTGGGTGCGCGGCTCGACGCCGAAAACCTCATGCAGGCGGATGATGGGCAGGTAGTCGCCCCGGAACGAGAACACCTCGCCCCGGCCGGACAGGCGGTTGACGCCCTCGGGCTTCAGCTGCATCGATTCGACGATGGAGATCAGCGGTACGATGTAGGTCTCACTGCCCACCGCCACGGACTGGCCGTCGACGATGGCGAGTGTCAGCGGCAGCGTGATGGTGAAGCGCGAGCCGCGGCCGGGCTCGCTCGTCAGCTCGATCTTTCCGCCCAGCGCCTTGACGTTGCGGCGCACCACATCCATGCCGACGCCGCGGCCCGACAGGTCCGTGGTCTTCTCGGCGGTGGAGAAGCCGGGCAGGAAGATCAGCTCGTGGATCTCCGAATCGGATGGCTGGTCGCCGGCGCCGATCAGGCCGCGCGAGCGCGCCTTGGCGAGGATGCGCGCCTTGTCGAGGCCGGCGCCATCGTCGCTCACTTCCACGGCGATGTTCCCGCCGCGGTGGCAGGCGTCCAGGTGGACGGTGCCCGCGGCCGGCTTGCCCGCGGCGGTGCGCACCTCGGGGGATTCGATGCCGTGGTCGATGCAGTTGCGTACCAGGTGTACCAGCGGATCGCCGATCTTCTCGAGCACGGTCTTATCGAGCTCGGTCTGCTCGCCGGTGAGCTTCAGCTCGATATGCTTGCCGAGGCGCTGGGCCAGGTCGCGCACCATGCGCGGAAATCTGCTGAACACGAAGCTGATCGGCAGCATGCGCACGCGCATGACGCTTTCCTGGAGCTCGCGCATGTTGCGCTCGAGCTGCGCCAGTCCCGCGCGCAGCCGCTCGGCCTGCGGACCCTCGGACTGCGCGCCGAGCTGGCCCAGCATCGCCTGGGTGATGACCAGCTCGCCGACGGTGTTCATCAGCTCGTCGATCTTCTCGACGCTGACCCGGATCGAGCCGGAATCGGCGTGGGCGCTCACCGACGCTTCCGCTTTGGCCGCAATCTCGGAGCGCGCAGGGGTTGCCGCCGGGCCGGCCGGATGAGCCGCGGGACCCGGTTCCGCCGCATGCGTCGCTACGGTGTCCGCGCCGGCCGGCGCCGCCGCAGCGCCACCGGCCGCGGTCTCGGGAGCCGGTTCGCCCGCCGGCTCGCGCGTGTCCGCGGGCGTCGGCGGGGCCAGCCGTTCGAGGCTGAGGTCGCAGTCGCCCTCGGCCCATTCGAACACCTGGCGGATGTCCTCCTCCGCAACCTCTCCGGGGAGCTGGAGCGTCCAGGACAGATGGCAGTCCTGGGGAGAGATGTCGGTGAGCGGCGGCAGGGCCTGGGTGTCGATCCGAACCTCGAGCTCGCCGAGCTCGGCAAGCTCGCGCAGCATGCGCACCGGGTCGTTGCCGCGCACCAGCAGCTCGCGAAAGGGGCGGAAACGGATCTGCCAGCGCGGCGCGGCCGGCGGCTCGCCGCTTTGCGGCTCGCCCGACGGTGTGCCCGCCGCCGACTCCTTCACGGACGCGGCCTCCACAGGGGCGGTCTCGTTCTTGCGCACGATCGCCACCTCCAGGTCGAACTGGAGGTCCGAGACGCTCTGCGCGTCTATGGGCTGTTTGTTCTGGACGGCGCGCAGCATGGCGCGCATCACGTCGACCGATTTCAGCAGCAGATCGGATAGTGTCACCGTCACCGACATGCCGCCGCTGCGCAGCTCGTCGAGTAGTGTCTCGAGGCTGTGGGTGAAGGAGGCGATCTCGCTGAAGCCGAACGTGGCGCTGCCGCCCTTGATGGAATGCGCCACGCGGAAAATGGTGTTGATCAGCTCCGGATCCGGCGCGCCGACATCGAGTTTCAGCAGCGCCGCTTCCATGGTGTCGAGCGCCTCGAAGCTCTCCTCGAAGAAGGCATCGTGAAACTGCGTCAGGTCGACGGTCATCGGCCTTCTCCGGCCAGTTCCAGCACACCGTCGATGCCGAGCAGCCGCGCAGCCGGCTCCAACGTCCGATCCGCGCCCCGCCATTCGGTGTTGCGTCCGACCAGGCGCCGGTCTCGCACGAAGGCGGCCAGGAGCTGCAGCGCCGCGGTGTCGACGCGTTGCACGGCGCCGGCGTCCAGCGTGACGGTCCGCGGCTCCTCGAGCAGCCCGGTCAGCGCCGTCTTCAGCGGTTCGGCCTCCGCAAGGGTGCAGTCGGCGTTCAGGGCCAGTTCGCCGGACTTGCGCGACCGCTCACGGGCGGGCCTGGCGGCACGCGCAGCACGGCCGCGCCCGGACTTGCGGGCCGGGGTCGATCGAGTGTGAGATTTCATAACCAAGTCAGCTATCGGCGCGCGCTGAGCGCTCTTGAGCGGCGCGTCACGAAACTTGACGCAGTTCCGGCCGGGACGGGCCGTGCAGGCGCCGCACCAGCTCGGCCTCCGCCAGCGTGAGGCCGCAGTCGGAAACGAGCTCGCCGCTGCTCGCTCCGCCGCGCGCGAGCCGGATCGCGATCTGGTAGCCGGGCGAGGCACCCAGCGGCGAGGCGCCGAGCGTCGTCGGACGCTCGATGCGCTCCGTGAGCTGTGTCACGGAATGGGCGGTCGCCTGCAGAGTTTCCTTTATGTCGGCGAGCCGCTCGAGCAGGAGCTGGCTCTGGGAGAGAACCTGCGCGGTCTGCTCGCGCGTGGCACGCCGCCACGCGGTGAAGGTCGTGGCGGCGAGGGCGAACGAGAACACCAGGAACACCGCTCGGCCCATTATGAGCAGGAAGTCGATGTTCGGCACATTCATGAGGTTCATGGCGGCCATGGCGGCGCCTCCTGTGATGTCGGTCACACAATTGGCGGCCGCGGCGGGCGTCGGCGACGGTTTCCCGGCGCGGCGGCATCAGTCGATCAGAGGAGGTGCAGAATCCGTGCCAGTCAGGCGCCTTTGCCGGGAACCCACGCGGGGTCGGCGTGTTTGGCGAGATTCATCGACAGGATGAGCACGACCACGCGGCGGTTGGCCCGGCGGCCCACGGCCGTGGCGTTGCTCGCGATCGGGCGCTGATCGCCGAAGCCGATGACCGCCAGGCGCCCGGGGGCCACCCCTTCGGTCTGCAGCACGTGTACGACGCTGCCCGCCCGCGCGGCCGACAGCTCCCAGTTGGAGAAGAACTGAGTGGTGCGGATCGGCACGTTGTCGGTGAAGCCCTCCACCCGGATCGGATTGGGAAAGCGTCCGAGCACGCCGGCCAGCTTGCGGATGGCGGTCGCCGCGGGCGCCGAGAGGCGGGCGCTGCCGCTCGGGAAAAGGATGTCGCTGCGGAACTGCACTTCGATCCGGCCGGGCTTGCGCCGCACGACGACCTGACGGTCCTTGATCAGCTCCGACATCGCCCGATCGACGCTGGCGCGCACGCGGGACAGAACGGCATCGCCCGCGGCGGCGGCGGCCGGCTTCGGCGGCGGCGCCGGCTTTGCCTGCGGGGCCGGCCACGGGGCCGGCAGCGACGACGGCCGCGCGAGCGGCAGCGGCGTCAGGTACGCCCGCGGCTGGTTCTTGAGAATGCTCTGGCGGACGATGCTGATGCGGATGTCCGCGCCCGAGCCGAGCCGTTTGTGGCCGACCTGGATCGGGTCGAGGGTGCGCGGCTGGCCGCGAAAAGCGGCGTACAGCGAGTTGGACAGCACGCGGTATTTGCCCGCGTTGACCGAGGAGATCGAGTACATCACCACGAAGAACGCCAGCAGGAGCGTGAGCAGATCCCCGTACGGAATCGCCCAGCGCTCGTGGTTCATGTGCTCTTCCTGCCGGCGGATCCTGCGCATTGCCGTCTCTAGTGCAGGTAGCCCTGGAGCCTGGATTCTATGGAGCGCGGGTTCTCGCCCTGGGCGATCGCCATCACTCCGTCGATGATCAACTCGCGGAACTGCGTCTGGCGGTGGATGATCCCCTTGAGCTTGGCGGAGATGGGCAGAAAGAACAGGTTGGCGAAGCTGATGCCGTACACGGTCGCCGTGAAGGCGGCGGCGATGCCGTGGCCGAGCTGCGTCGGATTGGCGAGGTTCTGCAGCACCGCCATCAGTCCCAGCACGGCGCCGATGATGCCGAGCGTGGGCGAGTAGGTGCCCGCGCTCTCGAACACCTTGGCCGCCGTGATGTCGGCGTGCTCGCGCATGTTCATGTCGACGGCCAGCGTGTTGTTGATGTGGTCCGGTTCATGGCCGTCGACCACGAGCTGCAGCGCCTTCTTGGTGAACTCGTCGCCCTCGCCGTCGATCATCGGCTCCAGGCCGAGCAGTCCGCGCTTGCGCGCGGTGTTGCTCCAGTCGATGATCTTGGAGATCAGGTGCCGGCCGTCGCGCGGCGGCGGCCGGATGACCCAGGGGAACAGTCCGAGCGCGCGGCGCATCACCGGCAGCGGCGTCTGCACGCAGATCGCGGCGATCGTGCCTCCGCCGACGACCACGAACGCCTCGAACGAGATCAACGCCATGATGCCGGCGCCGCGCAACACGGCACCGACCAGCACGGCGTTGACGGCGAGCACCAGTCCGATGATGCTCAGGATGTCCATCTAGGGAGCCTCTGCTTGATCCCCACTCTTACATGCCGAGGCCCGACAGCAGCGCATCTACGTCGGTTTGGGCGGAGGCGACCTCGCCCTTGGTGACTCCGGGGACCGCCGGTCCGTGGCCGGCGCTGGGGTTCTCGCCCAGGGTGGCGTGCTCGACCAGGTCGCCGGAGAGGCGCGTGAGGTTGCCGAGCGTCTGCTCGAGCTCCCCGACCAGCTTGATGACGCTGCGGATGATCTGTCCGGTCAGGTCCTGGTAGCCCTGGGCGAGCAGCACGTCGGCGAGGTTGCGGCGGATCTGTTCCGAGTCGGTGCGCGCCGCCGGCAGGAAAGCCTCCATGGCGCGCACCACCGGCAGGAATGCCTCCACCGAGCGGGCAACGCCCTCGAAGCCGCTGCCGGTGACGCGCTCGCGGAAGGCGGTGAACGCATCCAGCAGGGCGCCCGCTTCGCGCGAGGTGCGCTCGGCCAGAGGTCCAGACTGCTCGACCAGGTCCAGCGTTCGGTGCGCGGCCTCATCGGTCATGTTGATGACGTGAGTCAGGCGGGCGCGGGCGCCCGGGATCTCATGCTCGGCGATATCCGCCAGGCGCGATTCGATGCTGAACCGATCGAGCGCTTTCTGCAGATCGCCGGTGAGCTTGCGGATCTCGGCGAACATCCTGGGCTCGCGCATGTGCACGATATTGTCCACCGCCGCGAAAAAGGCGGACTCGTCGTTGTGCTCGAGCGCCTCGCTCAAGGTATCGACGTACGTACCGTACTCTCCCTTGAGGACTGTGAAATTCGACATTATTGCCTCACTTTCCGGCGCCCAGGATCTTGTCGAGTTTTTCCTTGAGTGTCTCGGCAGTGAAGGGCTTGATGACGTAGCCGTTGACGCCCGCCTGCGCCGCCTCGATGATCTGGTCTCGCTTGGCTTCCGCGGTCAGCATCATCACCGGCATCTTGGCGAGCTTCGCGTCGGCCCTCACGGCCTTGAGTAGATCGAGCCCGGCCATGCCGGGCATGTTCCAGTCGGTGATCAGGAAATCGAAATTCCCGGCCTGCAGCATCGGCAGCGCCGTCTTGCCGTCGTCGGCCTCGGTGACGTTCGAGTAGCCGAGATCGTGCAGCAGGTTCTTGATGATGCGGCGCATGGTCGAGAAGTCGTCGACCACCAGAAATTTCATATCTTTGCTCATCGAACCTGCCTCACCTGTTTGTACCCGATCCGCTCGACTCGTCGCGCCACTGCGCCAGGCGCGCCTTGAGCCGCACGAGCGCCTGCCCGTGCAGCTGACAAGCGCGCGATTCGGTCACCTTGAGGACCGCGCCGATTTCCTTGAGATTCAATCCCTCGCTGTAATAAAGCGACATCACCAGTTTCTCTCTCTCCGGCAGGCCGTCGATGGCCCGGGCCAGAGCGTGTCTGCATTCCTCGCCGGCGGTCTCCAGGAAAGGGTCCGCCTCGCCCTCCACCGTCACCGCCGCATCGTCGAGCGCCGCCAGGCGGCAGCTCGCCGCATCCTGCACGATGGCGTGATACTCCCCGATCGGCACGCCCAGCCGCTCGGCGATCTCCGTATCGCGCGCGTCGCGTCCCGTGCGCCGCTCGATCTCCTGGACCGCCGCGGCCACCGCTCGCGCCTTGCGGTGAACCGAGCGCGGCGCCCAGTCGAGCTTGCGCAGCGCGTCGATCATCGCCCCGCGGATGCGGATGCCCGCGTAGGTCTCGAAGCTCGCGCCCCTGTCGGCGGCGTAGTTCGTGGCCGCTTCCAGCAACCCGAGCATCCCGGCCTGCATCAGGTCATCGATCTCCACCGAGGGCGGCAGGCGGCCGGCCAGGTGGTAGGCGATGCGCTTGACCAGCTCCGCGTGGGCGGTCACCAGATCGGCCGCATTGCCCGCCTCCCAGGGCGGACGCGGGGCCCCGTATGCGCTTGCGGCATTCATGGCACGACCGCCAGCCGTGCGGGGTTCCGTCGCACCAGCCGCTCCACGAAGAACTCGATGTTCCCCCGCGGACCGGGCGGTACTGGCCATGTATCGGCCGCATCGGCCAGTTTCTTGAACGCCCGGGCGGAGGAGCTTGCGGGATAGAGTTCACAGACCGGACGCTGCTCGCGTACCGAGCGCGCCAGGTACTCGTCCTCGGGCACCTCGCCGGCGAATTCGAGAACCACGTCCAGGAAGCGGGTCGTGACCCGCTCGAAGCGCTCGAACAGCTCGCGCCCCGCGCCCGCGCCGCGCACGCGGTTGGCGAGCACGCGGAAGCGGTTGACGCCGTGCTGGCGGCTGAGCACCTTGATGAGCGCGTAGCCGTCGGTGAGCGAGGCCGGCTCGTCGCAGATCACCACCAGGACCTGCTGGGCCGCCTGCGAGAACTGCTGCACACCCTGGGCGATGCCGGCGGCGGTGTCCACGATGAGCACATCGAGCTGCGCGGCGAGCGAGCTGAACGCGCGCACCAGCCCCAGGTGCTCGGCGGCGCCCAGGCTGGCGAGGTCGGCCGCGCCCGAGGCGGCCGGGACCACCTGAAAGCCCTGAGGGGCCTGGATCAGTACCTCGTCGATGGTGCGCTCGCCGGAGATGACGTGGGCGAGCGTGTAGCGCGGCGAGAGGCCGAGAAACACGTCGGCGTTGGCCAGGCCGAGATCCCCGTCGAGCAGCACCACCCGCTTGCGTGCGGCGAGCGCCGTGGCGAGGTTGACCGACACGCTCGTCTTGCCGACTCCTCCCTTGCCGCCGGTGACGGCGATCACCTGTACCGGCCGGGCGAGCGCCTCGAGTTTCGCGTTGTTGATCAGGCTGAGGTCAGGTGTTGGCATTAGAGAGCCTTCCGAATCGTCGTCGCAGGAGATCTTCGTCGGCGGCCGCGCCGCTCGCTCTGGCGAGCCGCACGGCCTGGGTGATCAGCTCGAGCGAGCGCGCCGGGCGCAGGTCCTCGGGCACCCGCTGCCCCTCGCTCACGTAGGACACGGGCAGCCGCGCGCGGATGAGCGCCGAGAGGGCGCCGCCGAGACTGGCCGCCTCGTCCACCTTGGTCAGCAGGCACGAGGCGGGCTTCAGCGGCGAGAAGCGCTGCACGGTTTCCTCTATCGCGCCGGCCTGGGTGCTGGCGGCGAGCACCAGGGCGGTTTCGATCTGCGCCGCGCATTCGGCCAGCACCGAGAGCCGCGCGGTGAGCTGCGCATCGCGCACGCTGGTGCCCGGCGTGTCGATCAGCACCAGCCGGTTCTGGCCGAGGCGCGCGAGCAGCTCCGGCAGCGCTTCGAAGCGCTCGGGCACGTGCACCGGCACGCCGAGCAGCTGGCCGAGCGAGAGCATCTGGTCCTGCGCGCCGATGCGAACGGTGTCGGATGCAATCAGGGCGAGGTCTTTCGGTCCATGGCGCAGGATCCAGTGAACGGCGAGCTTGGCCAGCATGGTGGTCTTGCCCACGCCGGTCGCCCCGACGAAGGCGATGCGCCCGCCGCTGTCGAGCCAGCGGTCGCCGGTCACCGGCAGGCATTGCGACAGGCCGGTGACGAGAGTGCGCCGGCCCTGGGCGAGATCGACCTGCGTGGGAAGCTGTCCGACCAGGTGATCGGCCAGATCGCGCGCGATGCCGACCTCGGCCAGCTCGCGCAACAGTTCGGTGTGCACCGGATGGCGCCGGGTGCGCTCGTTCCAGGTGAGCTGCGCCAGCTGGGTCTCGAGCATGCGCCGCAGGGTCTTCAGCTCGCTGCCCATCTCCTGGGTGTCGGGCTGCGACGGCGCCGGCGGCGCCGCGGGCGCGTAGGTGGCGGCTGCTTCGATGCGCGTGGCGTCGAAGTCCACTGCGGCGGTGACCTCCACGCCCTGCGCGGTGCGCCGGGAGGAGAGGATCACGGCGTCGTCGCCGAGCTGTTCGCGGACGGCGCGCAGCGCCTGGCGCATGTCCGCAGCGGTGTGTCGTGTGATCTTCATGGATTACCTGCCGACCGCGGTGACGACGCGGACCTTGCGGTTGTCGGGGATCTCGTTCCAGGCGAGCACGTGCAGATGGGGCAGGCCCGCCCGCAGGAACTTCGCCATCGAAGGACGCAGCGCGGGCGGTACCAGCAGCACCGGAGGGCTGCCCGCGACCTCCTGGCGCTGCGCGGCCTCGGTCACCTGCTGCTGCAGCCTCTCGGCCAGACCCGGCTCGAGGCCCGCGCCGGCGCCGCCGGCGGCGAGCGAGCTCTGAAGGAGCCGCTCCAGATCGGGCTCGAAGGTGATCACCGGCAGCTCGGCCGACACGCCGGCGATGTCCTGCACGATCTGTCTGCCGAGGGCGGTGCGCACCTGCGAGAGCAGGACCGCCGGATCCTGTGAGCGCGGCGCGTGCTCGGCGAGAGTCTCCATGATGGTGCGCATGTTGCGGATGGGGATGCGCTCGCCGAGCAGTCCCTGCAGCACCCGTACCAACACGGACAGCGGCAGCACCTTCGGGACCAGATCCTCCACGAGCTTCGGCGCGCCTTTCGCCAGTGCGTTGAGGAGCTGCTGCACCTCGTCGTGGCCGAGGATCTCGTTGGCGTGCGATTGCAGGAGGAAGGACAGGTGCGTGGCGATCACCGTGCTGGGATCGACGACGGTGTAGCCGAGCGCCTGGGCGTGGTCGCGGCTCGCCGGCTCGATCCACACCGCCTCCATGCCGAAGGCCGGATCGCGTGCCGCGATGCCCTGCAGGGGACCGAGTACGCGGCCGGCATTGATCGCCAGGTCCCGGTCCGGATGAACGGTACTCTCGCCGAGCGGCACCCCGTTGAGGTTGATGCGGTAGACGTTCGGACCCAGATCGAGGTTGTCGCGGATGTGCACGGCGGGCAGGAGGAAGCCGAGCTCCTGCGAGAGCTTGCGGCGCACGCCGCGCACCCTTCCGAGCAGGTCCGCGCCCTGGCCCTTGCTGTCCACCAGCGGCACCAGGCGATAGCCCACCTCCAGGCCGACCGGATCGACCGGCCGGACATCCTCCCAGCTCAGCTCACGGGTTTCCGCCGCGGCGGGCGCCGGTTTCGGCGGTGGCGGGGCCGCCTTCGCCGCCTGCCGCCGCCGGTGAATCACCATGGCCGCCGCGCCGCACAGCGCCGCGATGAGCAGGAACGGCACGTTGGGCATGCCGGGGATCAGGCCCATGGCACCGAGCAGGCCGCCCGCGATACCGATGGTTTTGGGGTTGCCGAACAGCTGCTGGCTGAGCTCTCCGCCCATGTCCTGCGGGCGCGACATGCGGGTCACGATGATCGCCACCGCGGTCGACAGCAGCAGCGCCGGGATCTGCGCCACCAGGCCGTCGCCGATGGTGAGCAGCGTGTAGGTGTGCAACGCATCGCTCAGGGCCATGCCGTGTCCGAGCGTCCCGATCGCGAGCCCGCCGATGATGTTGATGAGCAGGATCAGCACGCCGGCGATCGCATCGCCGCGCACGAACTTGCTGGCGCCGTCCATCGCGCCGTAGAAGTCGGCTTCCGCCCGGATCTCCGAGCGGCGCGTACGCGCCTCATCCTGGGTGATGAGACCGGCGCCGAGATCGGCGTCGATGGCCATCTGCTTGCCGGGCATGGCATCCAGGGTGAAACGGGCGCTGACCTCCGAGACGCGCCCGGCGCCTTTGGTGATCACCACGAAGTTGATGATGGTCAGGATGATGAACACCACGACGCCGACGGCGAAGTTGCCGCCCACCACGAACTGTCCGAAAGACTCGATGACATGGCCCGCCGCGCCCGCTCCGGCGTAACCGTGCAGCAGCACGACGCGGGCGGACGCGACGTTGAGCGCCAGCCGCAGCAGTGTCGCCAGCAGCAGCGCGGTGGGAAATACGCCGAACTCGATGGGCCGGGCCACGTAGAAAACGCTCATCACCACGATGATCGACAGCGCGATGTTGAAAGTGAACAACACATCGAGCGCCGCCGGCGGCAGCGGCAGGATCAGCATGGCGAGCACGCCGAGGACGCCCGCCGGAACGCCGATGCCGATGCGCAGCAGGTCCTTGAGGGACGGAAGCGAGCTGGAAGTGGCGGTCGCTGTGGTCATGTCAGTGCCGGGTGGTCTCGATCGAGGGGTCGATCACGGGCGGCTCGGGCGCCGGGTCTCCCGAGGTCAGCGCCGCCTTGAGCCGGTAGATGTAGGTCAGAACCTGTGCGACGGCGACGTACAGCGCCGCCGGTATCTCCGCGCCGATCTCGACATTGTGGTAAAGGGCCCGCGCCAGCGGCGGAGCCTCGAAAACCGGCACCGAGTGCCCGGCGGCGATCTCGCGGATCCGGGCCGCGATGAGATCGGCGCCCTTGGCGACGACGCGCGGAGCGCGCATGTTGCTCTCGTCGTAGCGCAGCGCCACGGCGAAGTGCGTCGGGTTGGTGACGATGACGTCGGCCTTGGGTACCTCGTGCATCATGCGCCGCTTGAGCAATTCGCGCTGAACGCGGCGGACACGCATCCGGCTTTCCGGCGAGCCGTCGGTTTCCTTCATCTCCTCGCGAATCTCCTCGCGCGACATGCGCAGCTGCTTGTGGTGCTGATAGAGCTGCCAGGGGACATCGACGGCGGCGATCAGACACAGCGTGCCCGCCATGATGAGCAGCGCGTCGGAGCTCAGGCCGACCGCCTGGGCGATGGCTTGCTGCAGCGGTTCGGTGCCGAGGGCGAGAAACCGGGGGGCCTGGTGACGCAGCAGCAGAAAGGCGGCGCCGGCGACCACCAGGAACTTGGCGAACGCCTTGCCGAGCTCGACGGCGCCGCGCAGCGAGAACAGACGCTTGATGCCCTCGATCGGGTCCAGCCGTGTGAAATCCGGTGCCAGCGCCTTTGTGCTGAAGTTCCACCCGCCGAGCGCCAGCGGCGCGGCCAGCGCCGCGACCATGGTCAGCCCGAATATCGGCGCGCAGGCGATGAACGCGTGCACGATGTCCGCACCCGCCGTGGGCATGGCCAGCCGCGGATCCAGCGACTGGTCCGTGCTCAGGGAGAGCGCCGAGCGCATCACGTTCGCGAGCGCCGCGCCGGCCTGGGCGCCGAACATGCGCAAGCCGCCGCCTGTAACCATCAGCACGGCTGCGGTGCTCAGCTCGATGGAGCGGGGAACCTGGCCGTCCTTGCGCGCCTCTTCCAGGCGCTTGGCTGTCGGTTGTTCGGTGCGTTCCTGATCGTTCCCGGCCATGTGCTCAGGCTCCGCTCAGGTGACGCAACATGATGAAAGTCTCCTTGAGCAGCCGGGTGAAGCCGCTCTCGAGCGCCGGCAGGCCGGCGATGATCACCAACAGACCGAACACCAGCGAGATCGGCAGGCCCACCGCGAACAGGTTCATGCTCGGGGCGGCGCGGCTGACGACTCCGAAGGCGAGGTTGGCGACCAGCAGCGCCGCCACTCCCGGCAGCGCCACGGCGAGCGCGCCCGAGAACAGCATCGATCCCCAGGTCACCACCGTCCATATCCCCCCGGTGCCGAGTCCGGCGGCGCCGACCGGCAGGGTGCGAAAGCCTTCGACCAGAACCCGGATCAGCGCCAGATCGCCGTTGAGCAGCAGGAAGATCAGAGTCACCAGCACCGTGTAGAGCTGGCCGAGAGCCGGTGTCGACTCGCCGCGCAGCGGGTCGATATTGAACGACAGCGACAGCCCCATGCTGTTGGCGATCAGATCGCCGCCGAGAGAGACCGCCGAGAACAGGATCTGCAGGCAGAACCCGAGCGCGACTCCGATGATCACCTGCTGGACGGTGATCAGCACGCCCGCCACCGACAGCGGGCTCACGCCGGCGGGCTGCGGCACGAGCGGCGCGATGAGCAGTGCGATCGCGCCCGCCAGCACGATGCGCAGCCGCACCGGCACCGACACCGCGCCGATCACCGGTACCACCATGAAGCACGAGCCGATGCGCACGAACGGCCAGAAGACCGACTCGAGGGCGGTATCCAGCTGGCTGGCGCTGATGCTGATCATGGCGGCGCGGCGGATCGTCTAGTAAAGCATCCCCGGGATGCTCACGATGAGATCGCGGGTGTAGTCGATGAGAGTCCTCAGCATCCAGGGACCGGCGATCACCAGCACCAGCATCATCACGGCCAGCTTCGGGATGAACGACAGGGTCATCTCGTTGATCTGGGTCGCGGCCTGGAAGGCGCCGACCACCACGCCGGTGATCAGCGCGGCGAGCAGCAGCGGGGCGGCGAGGGCGAGTGCCAGCTCGAGCGCGCCCTTGCCTATGGTCATGACCGAATCCGGAGTCACCTCGTTCTCCTTGCCTTTAGTGATAGAAGCTCGCGGCCAGGGAGCCCATGACGAGCGACCAGCCGTCGACCAGCACGAACAGCATCAGCTTGAACGGCAGGGAGATCAGCACCGGCGAGACCATCATCATGCCCATGGACATCAGCACGCTCGCCACCACCAGATCGATGATCACGAACGGAATGAACAGCAGAAACCCGATCAGGAAGGCGGTCTTGAGCTCGCTGGTGACGAACGCCGGCACCAGCACCGACAGCGGCACGTCGAGCGGCGCGGCATAACCCTTGCCGCCGGCGATGTGCACGAAGGTGGCGATATCGGTCTCGCGGGTCTGGCGCAGCATGAACTGTTTCACGGGCACCTCGGCCCGCGTGAGAGCGGCCTGCGCGCCGATGGTGCCGGCGGCGTAGGGCCGATACGCGACCCGGTCGATCCGCCGGATGACCGGCGACATCACGAAGAAAGTCAGGAACAGCGCCAGGCCGAGCAGCACCTGGTTGGGCGGCGTCTGGCCGGCACCGAGCGCCTGGCGCAGGATTCCGAGGACGATGACGACGCGGGTGAACGCCGTCATCATCAGCAGCAGCGCCGGCAGCAGGGTGAGCGCCGTCATCAGCGCCAGCACCTGCAGCGTCAGCGTGTAGGTCTGCGTGCCGCCGTGGGTCTGGACGCTGAAGGCGGGGATGCCGGGCGCGGCGCAGGTGACCACCGGAAGCAGCAGAAGCGCGATGAGCATTGCCGCCTGGAGGATCCTGGAGCGCGTCGCAATAGGACCCTGTCCGGGACGCCGCCGGTACGTCCCTGCGGGCTCGCGCCTCGGCCTCGTGCCTCGGAGCGCCCGGCCAGGATCGTATTGCGATGCGCTCCCGATCATTTCCCGAGGCTCCGCTTCAGCAGTTGCGCGAAGGTGGGCCGGGTGGGCTGTCCAGGGGCGGCGGCGGACTTGCCGATCTCGATCGGCTCCTCGAGCACGTGCAGCGTGTTGACCCGCCCGGGAGCGACGCCGAGCAGGATCTGGGCGCCGCCTACCTTCAGCAGCACCGCGCGTTCCTTCGGACCCAGCGTCACATTGGCCAGCACATGCAGCGAGCCGGCGGCGCGATTGCCGAGGGAGCGGGCCCTGCGCGCGAGCCACGCCAGGGCGAAGATGGCCGCGAGAACCCCGAGCAGCGCCAGCGTGACGGACACGAGTCCGCCGGCGCCGATCACCGGCGCGTGCGTGGCGGCAACGGGAGCGGCGAACAGGTGACTCATCTGAGCTTGCGCAGCCGCTCGGCCGGGCTGATCACGTCGGTGAGACGGATGCCGAATCTCTCGTTGACGACTACCACCTCGCCGTGGGCCACCAGCGTGCCATTGACGTAGACATCCAGCGGCTCACCGGCGGTGCGGTCGAGTTCGACCACCGAGCCCTGGTTGAGCTGCAGGAAGTTGCGGATCGGGATGCGCGTGCGTCCCACCTCCATGGACAGTGTCACCGGCACATCGAGGATGACCTCCAGGTTGACGTCGCTGGTGCCGGCGTCGGCGGCCGCGGCCGTGCCCGTACCGGTGCCGGCGCTCTTGCCGGACGTCTCGTCGGTCAGGTCACTGAATTCTGCGGGTTGTGCCTCGATTTTGGCATTCATGATGGAACTCACTTGGTCAGAACGGCTGTCTCGGAGGCGGCTTTGCCGCGGCGGATACGCTCTTCGATCTTCACGGCCTGCTGCCCGTGCGAGGTGCCGTAGCTGCCGCGAAACACCGGCACCTCCTCGGCGATGAGCGTGACCTTGCCGTTGAAGTCGCATGGCACCACGTCGCCGGGCTTGAGATTGACCAGCTCGGCGAGCGTGAGCGAGGCGCGGCCGAGCACCGTGCTGATCACCAGCTCCGCGTCCTCCATCTCCTCGCGCAACGACTGCATCCAGCGCTCGTCCTTTTCCATGCGGTCGCTGGCCACGCCGGCGTCCAGCACCTCGCGCAGCGGCTCGATCATGGCGTAGGGCATGGCGATGTGCAGGTTGCCTCCCGTGCCGTCGAGCTCGACGTGGAAGGAAGTGACCACCACGATTTCCGAGGGCGAGACGATGTTGGCGAAATGCGGGTTGATTTCGGACTGGATGTATTCGGGCTCGAGCGAGGCGACGTGCGACCAGGCCTCGCGCATGTCCGTGAACACGTCGCGCAGCACCAGGTGAATGATGCGCTGCTCGGTGGCGGTGAATTCGCGCCCCTCGATCTTGACGTGCCGGCCGGTGCCGCCGAAGAAGTTGTCGACCACCGCGAATACCAGCTTCGGGTCGAGCACGATGAGCGCCGTGCCGCGCAGGGGGTTGATCTTGACCAGATTCAGACTGGTCGGCACGTGCAGGGTGTGCACGAACTCGCTGAATTTCTTGATCTGCACGGAGCCGACGCCGACCTCGGGGGCGCGGCGCAGCAGGTTGTACAGGCTGATCCGATGCAGTCGCGCGAAGCGCTCGTTGATCATCTCGAGCGTGGGCATGCGCCCGCGCACGATGCGCATCTGGTTGGCGAAGTCGTACTGGCGGGCCTCGCCCGGGACGGGGGGCGCCTCGGTGCTGACCGCGCCGGTGTCGACGCCGTGCAGCAGCGCGTCGATTTCGGCCTGATCGAGTATCTTTTCGTTGCTCATGGCTTCGCGCCCGGCCGGACGGCTATTGCATGACGAAGCTGGTGAAGTAGACGGCCTCGACGCGGTCGGGCTTGCCGCCGTTCTCGGCGGCCACTTTGCGGATGGCGGTGAGCACCGCGGCGCGCAATTGCTCCTTGCCCTTCTCGGTGACGAGCGTCGAGTACTGCTGGCCGCCGAGCAGCAGCAGCAGGTTGTTGCGCACCACCGGATCGTTCTGCTTCAGCAGATCGATGGTTTTCGGGTCGCGCGACATCACTTGCACGGTCAACTGCAGGTAGCGCACCAGCTGACCCGCCTGGAAATTGACGACGAAGGGCTTCAGCGGCAGGTAGATCGGCGGGCCGGACGAGGCCCTCGTCTTGCCGTGGGTTGCGGCGCCGGAGCCGAACAGGTGCAGCGCCATGGCGCCGCCGACTCCCGTGCCGAGCACCACCGTCGCGAGGACGATGGTCAGCCACAGCGGGAGCTTGCGTTTCTTCGCCGGCGCGGTCTCGGCGGCGGGTGCGGTGGCCATCGGTCGTGCGACTCCTGTGCATGAGGGTATTGCGCCGGAAAGAGTGCAATGCCTGTGCCACCCGTGTTTGTTTGCTTATAACTACCGGATTTAAAAAGGATTGCTGCCAGCGGGACAGTGTGAGCCGCGTCACAGCGGCATGCCGGTGACGAACTTCCGGCGCCGGCTCGTGCGGCGCTCGCCCGGGTTTCGCGCCGCACGGCCGGCCGCGGGCCGGGTCGCCAGGTTGTCGCAAAATGTGAACAATCTGGAGACCGGTCACAGATTCCCGTTCAGCTACCGAGCACCATAGCTCCCGGACAGAAACGGACCGGAACGCCGGCTCCGGCTCCGAACCAAGAACCAAGAACAGCCGTTAAGAAGAGAGTGAAGCCGACATGCCCGTGACCGAATGTGTCTCGAATCTTGCTTTCCCGGCGGAAAGGAGACAATCGGACACGATCGGCGCGCCGCCACCGGTGGTGCGCCTGCCGACCGGCGGCTCGAGCGCCATCCGCGAGGTGATCGGCCTCATCCGCCAGGTGGCGGTATATGACTCGACGGTGCTGGTCCTCGGGGAGTCCGGGACCGGCAAGGAAGTCGCCGCCCGCGCCATTCACGATCTGAGCCCGCGGCGGAACCGGCCGTTCGTGGCCGTCAACTGCGGGGCCATTCCGGCGGAGCTTCTGGAGTCGGAGCTGTTCGGTCACGAGAAGGGCTCGTTCACCGGCGCGATCGCCGCCCGCAAGGGCCGCTTCGAGATCGCCGAGGGCGGCACGCTGTTCCTCGACGAGATCGGGGACATGAGCCCGCCGATGCAGGTGAAGCTGCTTCGCGTGTTGCAGGAGCGGGTTTTCGAGCGCGTCGGCAACCATGCCCCCGTGCGCTGCAACGTGCGCATCATCGCGGCCACGCACCGTAATCTGGAGGAGGCCATCCAGGGCGGCACATTCCGCGAGGACCTGTTTCACCGCCTGAATGTCTTTCCGATCGAGATGCCCGCGCTGCGCACGCGCTGCGAGGACCTGCCGGCGCTCGTGCGCGATTTCGTGACGCGCAACGAGGCCGAGGGACGCGCCAGGGTGCAGTTTTCCCGGCGCGCGCTCGCGGCGCTGGCGCGGCTGCCGTGGAGCGGCAACGTGCGCGAGCTCGCCAATCTCATAGAGCGGCTGTCCATCGTGAGCGGCGGTGCCGTGGTCGATGCCATCGATCTGCCGTTGAAATATCGGCCGCCCGAGGACTGGCGGTTCGAGGAGCCGGCCGCCCCGGACACGCCGGCCGCGCAGGATTCGTGCACGCCGGAGCCGCCCCTCACCGGGCAGGCCGCGCTGGCGCTGCTGGAGTCCGGCTCGGCGCTCGCCGAGCCGGCCGCCGAGCCGCGCGAGGCCGCGCCGGCCCGGCTTTCCACGCTGCCGCCGGAGGGGCTCGATCTGCGCGAGCACCTTCAGGGGATCGAGCGGGCGCTGGTCCGGCAGGCGCTCGTGCGCGCCAACGGAGTCGTGGCGCACGCGGCCCGTCTGTTGAGTCTGCGCCGCACGACTCTCGTCGAGAGGCTGCGCAAGCTCGATCTTCTCGATGCGATGGCCGGGAGTACGACGGAAGTTTGACGCCTGGTGGCGCGGCAGCCGGCCGCGACCGTGATCCGCGTCACGCTTTACCGCCGTTTGCCGCCCGGCACGGCATTTGCATTCCTCCCCCGTGAAGCGTCCCGGTGTTCGGAGGGAGCGATGTCAGAGAGTCGAGATCCAATAAATTCAACTTCGCGAGACAACGCCGAGCGTGGCGGACCGCAGCCCGTGGCCTGCGCCGCCCACTCGCAGCGTCTGCTCGAGCTTGCGCGCCGCGTGGCGGTGAGCGATTGCACCGTGCTGGTCTGGGGCGAGTCCGGCACGGGCAAGGAAGTGCTCTCGCGCTACGTTCACCACCGCTCGCAGCGCGCCAAGGGGCCGTTCGTGGCGGTCAACTGCGCGGCGATCCCCGAGAACATGCTGGAGGCGATGCTGTTCGGCTTCGAGCGCGGCAGCTTCACCGGCGCGCACGCCGCCCATCCGGGCAAGTTCGAGCAGGCGCAGGGCGGCACACTGCTGCTCGACGAAGTGAGCGAGATGCCGCTCGGCCTGCAGGCGAAGCTCCTGCGCGTGCTCCAGGAGAAGGAAGTCGAGCGTCTCGGCGGCCGTGAGCCCATCAGCCTGGACGTGCGCGTCATCGCGACCACCAACCGCAGATTGCGCGAGGAGGTGGCCTGCGGGCGTTTCCGCGAGGATCTGTACTACCGCCTGAACGTGTTTCCGCTCGTCATCGCACCGTTGCGACAACGCCGCGACGACGTGCTGCCGCTCGCCATGCAATTGTTGACCGGCCATTGCCGGCCGGGCACGGTCATCCCGGCCTTGAGCGCCGAGGCGGCCCATCGGCTGCTCACCTATCCCTGGCCCGGCAACGTGCGCGAGCTCGACAATCTGCTGCAGCGGGCCCTGATTCTGGCCAACGGCCCGGTGATCGGCCCCGAGCACATTCAATTCGAAGCCGCGAACGGTGTCATGGGCGCCGAGCCTCGCCGCGAGGAGCGGCGGGGCGCGGTCCCGGGCGGCGAGCCATGGACCGTAAGGGGCGGCCGCGGCGGCGCCGGGAACGATTCCGAAGCGACTTTCACGGGCGCCGATGAGTCGGTCGGTTCGCTGGCCGGCTCGCTCATCCAGGCCGAGCGCGATCTGATCCTGGACGCGCTGCGGTGCGGCCAGGGCAGCCGGCGCGAAGCGGCCGAGCGGCTGGGCATCAGTCCGCGCACGCTGCGCTACAAGCTTGCGCGCCTGCGCCAGGCGGGCGTGGAAGTGCCGGCGGCGTGAAGGAGAACTCATGAGTCAGATGGCCATAAATCAGGTGCTCGCACAGATCCGTTCGCTGTCGGCGCAGGTGCGCCTCGATGCGCCCCGCCCCACGGGTGGACAGAGCATCGGCACGCGGACCGTCCAGGGCGGGACCGGCAACAGCGCGCCCAGCGAGTTCGCCACTCTGTTGAAGCGGGGAATCGACCAGGTGAACCACAGCGAGCAGCGCGCCAACGCGCTGGCGGATGCCTTCTCGAGGGGCGTTCCGGGCGTGTCGCTCCCCCAGGTGATGGTGCAGATGGACAAGGCGAGCGTGTCCTTTCGGGCCCTCACCGAGGTGCGTAACCGCCTCATCACCGCCTACCAAGACATCATGAACATGCAGATGTAGTGAATCCACATGGCCGCTGAATCCACCGCCTTGCCCGCCCTGCCGGGACTGCCCCCGAGTCTGCGTCCTCTGCTGCTGCTGGTCGGCATCGCCGCCGCGGTGGCCGCCGGCGTCTGGATCGTGCTGTGGGCGCGCGGCCCGACCTACAGCCTGCTCTATGCCAACCTCTCGCCGCAGCAGCAGGCTCAGGTCGTGCAGGCGCTGCAGGGAGCGCAGATACACTATCAGCTCGATCCGACGACCAACGGTGTCGAGGTGCCGGCCGATCAGCTGGATGCGGCGCGGCTGAAGCTGGCCGGTCAGGGCGTGGCCGGCGGCGACAGCTTCGCCGAGCTCGACAAGAGCTCGGGCTTCGGTGTCAGCCAGTTCATGGAGAACATCCGCTACCAGCACGTGCTCGAGGCGGAGCTGGCGCACACCATCGCAAGCCTGAGGCCGGTCGAGTCCGCGCGCGTCAACCTCGCCGTGCCGCGCCAGTCGGTGTTCGTGAGCGACCAGACCGCCGCCAGCGCCTCGGTGTTCGTGCGGTTGCGGGCCGGCGGCACGCTCGGACCCGAGCAGGTCCAGGCCATCGTCAACCTGGTCGCCTCCAGCGTGCCGGATCTGTCGGCCTCTCACGTCACGGTGGTCGATCAGAACGGCCACCTGCTCTCGAGCCCGCAGGGCGACAGCCCCTTCGCCGCGGACGAGCGCGGGTACGACATGGTGCATCGTCTGGAAAGCGACGACCAGCAGCGCATCGTGGCGCTGCTCACCCCGCTGGTCGGTCCCGGGCTGGTGCACGCGGACGTGGTGGTGTCGCTCAACACGGGCACGAGCGAGCAGGCCCAGGAGCTCTACAAGCCCAACAGTCAGATCGTGCGCAGCGAGCAGGTCTCCGAGCAGCGCACGGGCAGCGGTGCCGGCGGGGTGCCCGGATCGCTCTCGAACGAGCCGCCCGTGCCGGGCAGCGTGGCGCCGCCCGCAAAGGCCGGGTCCGCGGCCTCCGCCGGCGCTTCCGTCTCCTCGTCCTCCACCACGGCCGCTTCCGGCCCGCAGGGCAACGCGGGCGGCCAGGGCAAGCCAGGCGGCCAGGGCGGCGCGGCAGCCGCGGTGCAGCCGGTTGGCGCGCCCGCGGGCGGCGGCCACGTACTTTCCAGCGACATCACGCGCAATTACGAGATCGACCGCACGCTCGATTACTCCCGCCAGCCTCCGGGGCAGATCCGACGCCTCAGCGTCGCGGTGCTCCTCGGCTATCACCCGGTCAAGGACGCCAAAGGCAAGGTAACCGACGTGCCGCTGTCGGCTCAGGAGCTCGCCCGCGTAACCCAGCTCGTGAAGGACGCCGTGGGTTTCGATGCCGCCAGGGGCGACAGCGTGAGCGTGGTCAACGAGCCGCTCGACACACCGTCGAGCCCTTCTTCGGGCGGAGAGATCACCGGCCCGGCGCTGTGGCAGCAGCCCCTGTTCTGGAGTCTCGCCAAGATCGCCTCCGGCCTGGTGGCGGTGCTGGTGCTGGCCCTGGTCGTGCTGCGTCCGATGGTGCGGCTGCTGGTGACGCCCGTGTCGCACGCGCCCACCGGCGCGGCGCAGTCCAAACTCGGCGAGGACGCGGGTTCCGCGCCGCAGGCGCAGAAGGAGGCGGTGGTCAAAGCGCTCTCGCACGAGCAGCAGTTGACGAACGCCCGCGCCCTGGTGAGCCAGGATCCGAAGCGGGTCGCGCAGATGGTGCGCGGCTGGGTGGGCACCGATGAATGATCGCGGCAAAGCGTCCGCCCGCAACGGCACCGAGCGCGCGGCCATCCTGCTGCTCTCGCTCGGGGAAAGCGAAGCGGCCCAGGTCCTCAAGCACATGGGCGCCAAGGAAGTGCAGCGCATCGGCGCGGCCATGGCCAAGCTCGCCAATGTCTCGAAGGAGGAAGTGCAGAGCATCATCTCCGAGTTTCACGACGCGGTCGAGGGTCAGACTTCCGTCGGCGTGGGCGCCGACGAGTTCCTGCGCAAGGTGCTGGTCGATGCGCTCGGGTCCGACAAGGCGGAGAGCATCATCGACCGGATCAACATCGGGCGCGGCACCAAGGGCCTCGAGGCGCTCAAGTGGATGGACCCGCGCGCCGTCGCCGAGCTGATCCGCCTCGAGCATCCGCAGATCATCGCCATCGTGCTCGCTTATCTCGATCCTGACCAGGCGGCCGAGGTGCTGCAGCTTCTTCAGATGTCGGTGCGTTCCGACGTGGTCGCGCGCATCGCGCTGCTCGATGGCGTGCAGCCGAGCGCGCTGAGCGAGCTCGACGAGATCATGGAAAAGCAGTTCGCCGGCAAGTCCACCGGCAAGACTTCCGTGCTGGGAGGCGCCAAGGCCGCCGCCAACATCATCAACTTCCTCGAGCCCAGCCAGGAAACCGCCCTCATGGAGCAGGTCGCCAAGAGCGACCAGGCGCTGGCCGCGCGCATCGAGGAGCTGGTGTTCGTATTCGATAACCTGATCGATCTCGACGACCGCGGCATGCAGGAGCTGTTGCGCAACGTGCAGTCGGATCAGCTGCTGCTCGCCCTGAAAGGCGCCGATGAGGAAATGAAGGAGAAGATCTTCAAGAACATGTCGCAGCGGGCCGCCGAGATGCTCAAGGACGACCTGGAGGCGAAGGGGCCGGTGCGGGTCTCGGAGGTGGAAAGCGCGCAGAAGGAAATCCTGAAGGCCGCCCGCAAGCTCGCCGAGAGCGGCTCGATCCAGCTTGGCGGCAAGGGAGAACAGTATGTCTGAGCCGAGCGCGCGCGCCGCGCCGGTCGAGCGTTGGCAGCTCCCGGAGGTGCGCGGTCCCGTCGTGGGTCTCGGCGATCAGCGCCGGCTCCAGGAGCAAGAGGTTCGCGAGGCGCAGCAGCGGGCCGAGGCCCGCGGATACGAGGCGGGGCTCGCCCGCGCGCAGACCGAGATGCGCGCGCGTGTCACCGTGCTCGAGGAGCGGATCAGGCGTCTGGATGAGGTGCTGGGGCTGCTCGCCCGGCCTTTGGAGCAGCTCGATGCCGAAGTGGAACGGGAACTGGTACGGCTGGCGGTCGCGGTCGGCAAACAGTTGGCCCGCCGCGAGCTCGGCGTCGATCCGGCGCAGATTATCGCCATCGTGCGCCAGTCGCTGGCGCAACTGCCGGTCGCCGCGCGAGAGGTCAGGGTACACCTGCACCCGCAAGACGCCGCAACGGTGCGCGAGCACTTGAGCGCGACGTCCGCCGAGCGTGTCTGGACCGTGATCGAGGATCCGGCGCTCTCCCGCGGCGGCTGCCTGGTGCAGAGCGAATCCTCGCGCATCGATGCGCGATTCGAGAGCCGCGTCGCCGCCATTGCCGCAGGCGCGCTGGGCGATGAGCGCAGCGCCGGGAGGGAGGCGATCGGGACAGCCGGGAGCGACGCCGGACAGGGCGACGCGTCGGCCCCGCAAGAGCCGGGCTCGGCGGGGGCGGGGCAATGAATCAACTCGATTTGCGGCGCGCGCCGCGCTGGAGCGAGCGCCTCAGGCGCGGCCGCCTGGCCGTGGAGCAGACCGGGCCGCCGGCCGTGGAAGGCTCGCTGACGCGCATGATCGGCCTGACGCTCGAGGCGGCCGGTTGCCAGGCGTCGGTCGGCGATTACTGTGACGTCATCACCGGCGACGGCTCGCGGATCGAATCCGAGGTCGTCGGATTCTCCGGCGACAGGCTTTTTCTGATGCCCTCGGGCGATGCGCACGGCCTGGGTCCGAATGCGCGGGTCATCCCACGCCAGCGCGCCGGCAGCGTGCGCGTCGGGCCGGAGCTGCTCGGCCGGATCATCGACGGCGGCGCGCAGCCTCTCGATGGCCTGGGGCCGCTCTCGTGCGCCGAGACCGTGCGCCTGACCGGCAGGCCCATCAACCCGCTCACCCGCCAGCCCATCAGCGAGCCGCTCGACGTCGGCATTCGCGCCATCAACGCGCTGGCCACGGTGGGCCGCGGACAGCGCGTCGGGTTGTTTGCCGGCAGCGGCGTCGGCAAGAGCGTGCTGCTCGGCATGATGGCCCGCTACACCAGCGCGCAGGTCATCGTGGTGGGACTGATCGGCGAGCGCGGCCGCGAAGTGAAGGAGTTCGTCGAGCGCATTCTCGGCCCCGAGGATCGCACGCGGGCGGTGGTCGTCGCCGCTCCGGCGGACGCCCCGCCGCTGATGCGCCTGCACGGGGCGTGGCTGGCCACGGCCATCGCCGAGTATTTCCGCGACCAGGGCGCGAGCGTGCTGCTGCTGATGGACTCGCTCACGCGCTTTGCCCAGGCGCAGCGCGAGATCGCACTGGCGATCGGCGAGGCACCGGCGACCAAAGGCTATCCGCCCTCGGTGTTCGCGCGGCTGCCGCAGCTCGTCGAGCGCGCGGGCAACGGCGCCGCAGGCTCGGGCTCCATCACCGCGTTCTATACCATATTGACCGAAGGCGACGATCACAACGATCCGATCGCCGATGCCGCCCGCGCCATCCTCGACGGACACCTGGTGTTGTCTCGCCGGATCGCCGAGAGCGGCCATTACCCCGCCATCGACATCGAGGCGTCCGTCAGCCGCGCGATGCACGAGATCGTCACGGCGGAGCATTTCACCCGGGCACGCGAATTCCGCCAGGTTCTTTCCATGTATCAGCAGCACCGCGATCTGATCGCCATCGGCGCCTACCAGAAAGGCAACGACCCGAGGGTCGACCAGGCCATCGATCTCTGGCCGCGCATGCAGCGGTTCCTGCAGCAGGACATGCGCGAGCGGGTCGATCTGACAGTGAGCCTCGCGGCGCTGCGTGAAGTGCTCACAGGCGCAGAAGCATGAAGAAAACCCAACGAATCGACATGGTGCGGCGCGCGGTCGATGACTTCGAGCGCCGCAAGGCCGAGGCGCTCGCCCGCTGCGAGCGGCACGTCCTCGAGGCCGAGAGCCGGCTCGAGGAGCTCGAGAGCTATCGCGCGACCTACTTGCACAAGTTCAATCAACGCGCGCAGGCGGGCCTCGACGGCGCCGGCGCGCGCGAATACCAGGTCTTCCTGGGCCGGCTCGAGGAGGCGCTGCGCCATCAGAGTCAGATCGTGGCCCAGGCACGGGCGCAGCGCGGCGCCGAGCTGGAGAATTGGCGCGGTGCCGCCCGCCGCGCCGCCGCGGTCGATAGCCTGGCCGAGCATTGCCGGGCCGAGGAGCGGCGCACCGAGGACAGGCGCGAGCAGCACGAGAGCGACGAGCGTTCGCAACAGATCTGGACCCGCCGGAGTCAACCCCGTGTCACCTGAGTCGATCCTTTTGTCCGCGGCGCCCGCCGCACCCAGTGCCCCGCGGCCGACCCGGTCCGCCGCTGCGGCCGCAAGCCAGTCCGGTGCGGATTGCGCCCTCGGTACCGGTACGCACCAGCCGCAGTCCACGCCCTCGCCGGCACCTGCCGGACAGAGCGGCCGGCCGGGTGCGCAGCCGGCTCCCTCCCGGTCCGCAACCGCAGGCCCCGCCGGCCGGAAAGACACCGGCGAGCAGCAACCGGCCGCTCAGCACAAGCCCGGCACCGGCCGAAAACCGGCAGCCGGGCACAAGCCTGGCGCTTCCAAGTCTGCCCACGGCCAAGGTCATCCCACCCAGCCCGCCCGGGCGGCGCACTCGGATGGCAGCTTTTCCCAGGCGTTGGCGCAGTCGCTGGCCACGCCCGGACGCGGCGGCGGCTCCCCCTCTGATAAGGTCAGGGGTCACGGCTCGTCCGCAGCCAAGTCCACAGATAAGCCCGCCGCGCATGCGCCTGCCAAGGAGAGCAAATCCGATCCGGTGGTGAGCGCCCTGGCGTTGGTCTCACAGGCTCCGCCCGGCGCACCGCCGGCGGGCGCCACCGGCGCCGGCTCCGGCAAAGGACAGGATACGGTGGTGTCCGCGTCGCTCTCGGGGAAGCCCAAGGAAGATGGGCACGGCGCCAAGGCTGCGCTCGCGCACGCAACCGCGCAGGATCTGAAGGCGTTGGGGCCGGCCGAAGGCGCCGCCGCCGCTTCCCCCGCTACGGCACCGGCCAACTCCGCGGCGGCTTTGACCGGTGCGCAGGCGGCTGTCGCCGCCGGCACCGCCGCGCCGGCTCACGCCGCGGCGACGATTCACAGTGCGGGGAATCCAGCCGCCACGCTGAGCGCGCCTGTTGGAACGAATGCGTGGACCGATCAGCTCGGCGCGCGGCTGACATGGATGACGCACCAGGGCATCCAATCGGCGTCGCTGCAACTGTCGCCCGAGCACCTCGGGCCGCTTCAGGTGAGCATCTCGGTGCATCACGGCCAGGCGAGCGTATGGTTCGGCGCGGCCCATGCCGAGACCCGCCAGGCCCTCGAGCAGGCCATGCCGCAGCTACGTCAGATGTTTTCGGGCCAGGGGTTGACGTTGGCCGACTCGGGCGTGTCGCGCGAGTCCCCGCGAGACCAGGCGCCGCGCAAGGGATCGGTCGGGCAGATCGGTGCCATCGCCGAGGACTCCGGCGCGGGAACATCCGGTTCCGTGGCCGCGCACCTCGGACTGGTCGACGCCTACGCCTGAGCGGCCGCGGCGCAAAAGCGCCGTCGCTCGAGGCCGGGCGCATCGGAAGAGGCGTCGCGGCAACCGGCTCTTACGATGAGCGGTGCGGGCCGAGCCGGCCGGCGATCTGGCGGCGGTGGCGGCGGAAGGCGACTTTTGCAATCAAGGCGGCGACGAGGTCTTCCAGAGGCACGAAGCGCACCGTGACGTCCCCCGAGGAAGTCACGCCGGTCACGGTGCCCGCGAAGCGCAGCGGCTGCGCCACGTACTCGTGCAGGTGGATTTCCAGGATTCCCGCGCTGTTGGCCGCGGGCGGCGGTCCCACGGCACGCCAGGCGGCGCCGAGCGCGTTGAAACGCACCGGCACCGCGGCCGGACGCGGGCGGTTGGTCGAGAGGATCTGACCGACCATGTCGAGCAGCAGCGTGAGCTTGCGGTCCATCCGCTGCAGGTCCGCCGACAGAGGGGAGTTCTCGTCCGGCTCGATCCGGCTCTGATCCGTGAGCGCCTCCCAGGTCTGCAGGATCTGCAGATTGCTCTCGGACAGCCCGGAGAGGACTTCCCGCCCGGGCGGCGCCGGTGCGGGCCGCCACAGCACCGGCAGCACATCCTGGAATGCCAGCTCCTCGTACAGAACGACGGTATCCGTGTTGTCGGTCATGTGTTGGTTGGCGGCCAAGGCGGGGGCGGTCTCAGGGACGGGCGCTGGGCAGCGTCGTGACGTTGGTGCGCGCCTGCGCCTCCTCGTGGAAGAAGCGGCGCACCAGCATGGCCTGCTCCAGCCGGCCGCGCCGCACGTAGGTCTGGTAGAGCAGGTCCTTCACCACCTCCAGCAGGATGCCGGCCTCGTGGCTGTCGAGCAGCGGGATGCCGGGACGCGGATCGGAGGCGATGCCGAACAGGACGCTTCTGACTTTGTTGAAAATCTCCGGCGTCAGCGTCGCGAGCTCGCGCACTTCGTTGAGCGCGTCGAAGAACTTGAGCTTGCCCGCCTCGCCGAGATCGGTAAAGACCGCGCGGGCGGTCCGGCGGCACATGGAGGCGAAGGCGTTGAAGGCGCCGGCGCTGAAGCACTCCAGCGCCTCCTTGAACAGCATCGCCACGTCTTCGGGCAGGTGCGTGGACTCGAATCTCTCCCGCGCCCGCTCGATCTCGGTGAACCGCGGCGCGAGCTCGATTCTCGTCGGGCCATACGCCCGCACCGTGAAGCGCAGGAACACCGGCGCCAGGCAGGCGTCGCAATGAAACACCACGCCGAGCTGGGTCGGGCGGTCGGCCTGCAGCTGCTCGAAGCGGGGCACGGCCACGGGCGTGACATGGGCCAGGACTTGGCAGTGCGGGCAGGTGAGGGCCAGAGCCCGGTCCGGCTCGAGAATCAGACGGCTTTCGGGATTGATATAAGCCATGGTGTGGTGATTCTTGATGCTGTATGCCCACTCCCGGCCTGCCACTATAGCCTATTTCGAGCCGACTCTCCCGCCCATCCACCGGCGGCCGGTTTTCAGCGGGTGAGCGGCTTGTAGCGGATACGGTGCGGCTGCGCGGCCGCCTCGCCCTTGCGGCGCTTGAAGTCTTCGACATATTCCTGGTAATTGCCCGCGAACCACACCACCTGCGAGTCGCCCTCGAATGCCAGGATGTGGGTGGCGATGCGGTCGAGGAACCATCGGTCGTGCGAGATCACCACCGCACAGCCCGGAAAGTTCAGCAGAGCCTCCTCCAGCGCACGCAGGGTCTCGACGTCGAGATCGTTGGTCGGCTCGTCGAGCAGCAGTACGTTGCCGCCGGATTTCAACACCTTGGCCAGGTGGACGCGGTTGCGCTCGCCGCCGGAGAGCGCGCCGATGGCCTGCTGCTGCTGCGCGCCTTTGAAGTTGAAGCGGCCGACGTAGCCGCGCGAGGCGGTCTCGTAATTGCCCACCTTGATCATGTCGAGGCCGCCGGAGATCTCTTCCCAGACGGTCTTGCGATCATCGAGTGTCTGGCGCGACTGATCGACGTACGCCAGTTTCACCGACGGTCCGACGCGGATCTCGCCGGCGTCGGGCTTTTCCGCGCCCGTGAGCATTCTGAACAGCGTCGTCTTTCCCGCGCCGTTGGGACCTACGATGCCGACGATGCCGCCGCGCGGCAGGTCGAAAGATAGATTGTCGATGAGCAGACGCTCGCCGAAGCCTTTGCGCAGGCCGTGGGCCTCGATCACGACATCGCCCAGCCGCTCCCCCGGCGGGATGTAGATCTCGTTGGTCTCGTTGCGCTGCTGGAACTCGCGCGAGGCCAACTCTTCGTAGCGCATCAGGCGGGCCTTGCTCTTGGCCTGGCGCGCCTTGGGGTTCTGGCGGACCCACTCGAGCTCGTGCTCGAGGGCCTTGCGCAGCGCCTCCTGCTCACGCTCCTCGAGCGCCAGGCGCTGCTCCTTCTGCTCCAGCCAGGAGGAGTAGTTGCCTTGCCAGGGGATGCCTTCGCCGCGGTCGAGCTCCAGGATCCATTCCGCCACGTTGTCGAGGAAGTAGCGGTCGTGGGTCACCGCGATCACTGTGCTGGGATATTCCTCGAGGTAGCGCTCCAGCCAGGTGATGGACTCGGCATCCAGATGGTTCGTCGGCTCATCGAGCAGCAGCATGTCCGGGGCCGACAGCAGCAGCCGGCACAGCGCCACCCGGCGCTTCTCGCCGCCGGACAGGGTGGCGATCCGCGTCTCCCACGGGGGCAGGCGCAGGGCGTCGGCGGCGATTTCCAGCTTGCGCTCGAGCTCCCAGCCGCCGGCGGCATCGATGGCATCCTGGAGCTTGGCCTGCCGGGCGAGCAGCGCGTTCATTTCATCGTCGCTCATCGGCTCGGCGAACCGGTCGCTCACCTGATTGAACTCCTCGACCAGCCGCAAGGTTTCTCCGACGCCCTCCATGACGGTGGTGCGGACGTCGCTCTCGGGGTCGAGCTGCGGCTCCTGAGGCAGGTAGCCGATGCGGATGCCGGTTTGCGGGCGGGCCTCGCCGTCGATCTCCTTGTCCAGACCGGCCATGATTTTGAGCAGGGTGGACTTGCCGGAGCCGTTCAAGCCGAGCACGCCGATCTTGGCGCCGGGGAAGAAGGACAGGCTGATGTCGCGCAGGATGACGCGCTTCGGCGGCACCACCTTCGAGACACGATTCATCGTATAAATGTATTGAGCCATGCGATCTCTGGAATGAAACAAAGGGTTGCGGGCGGCGTGCGCGCCCGGGGGACATTATGGTCGAGGCCGACCGGCTTGGGCAGTGCGGTCGAGAAACTGCCGGCCTGCGGACGCTTCGGTACAATTCGCTGTCTTTCGTGGCCGGTACAATCCGCGCCCTCTTTTCGCCCACCGGAGGCCCGCATGCTGTCGAATACCCAGGACATTCAGAGCTTCGATCCCGAACTGGCGCGGGCGATCGAGGGCGAGCGCCGCCGGCAGGAGGACCACATCGAGCTCATCGCCTCCGAGAATTACGCCAGTCCCCGCGTACTAGAGGCGCAGGGCTCGGTGCTCACCAATAAATATGCGGAAGGCTATCCGGGCAGGCGCTATTACGGGGGCTGCGAGTACGTCGACATCGCGGAGCAGCTCGCCATCGATCGGGCGAAGAAGCTCTTCGGGGCCGCCTATGCCAATGTGCAGCCGCACTCGGGCTCGCAGGCCAATGCGGCCGCCTACTTCGCCCTGGTGCAGCCGGGGGACCCCATTCTCGGCATGAGCCTGGATCACGGCGGACACCTCACCCACGGCGCACGGGTCAATTTCTCGGGCAAGTTCTTCCGGGCCGCGCAGTACGGCATCCGCCCGGATACCGGGGAGATCGACTACGAGCAGGTCGAGCGCCTGGCGCAGGAGCACAAGCCCAAGATGATCATCGCGGGCTTCTCGGCCTACTCGCGGGTGGTCGACTGGGCGCGCTTCGCCGATATCGCCAAGAGCGTCGGCGCGTATTTCGTGGTCGACATGGCGCACGTGGCCGGGCTGGTCGCGGCCGGCATCTACCCCACCCCTTTGCCGCATGCCGACGTCGTCACCACGACGACTCACAAGACGCTGCGCGGGCCGCGCGGCGGAATGATCCTGGCGCGCGAGAACCCGGAGATCCACAAGAAGCTCAACTCCCTGGTCTTTCCCGGTACCCAGGGCGGGCCTCTGATGCACGTGATCGCGGCCAAGGCGGTGGCGCTGCTCGAGGCGCTGCAGCCGCAGTTCAAGGTCTACCAGCAGCAGGTGCTCGACAACGCCCGCGCCATGGCCGCGCGGTTCGTCGGCCGCGGCTACGAGATCATCTCCGGCGGCACGGACAATCACCTGTTCCTGCTGAGCCTGATGGGCCGTGACATCACCGGCAAGGAGGCCGATGCGGCGCTCGGGAACGCCAATATCACGGTCAACAAGAACGCGATACCCAACGATCCCCGCCCGCCCGCGATCAGCAGCGGTCTGCGCATCGGCACGCCGGCCTCCACGACGCGCGGGTTCAAGGAGCCCGAAGTCGAACGGGTCGCCGACCTCATCGCCGACGTGCTCGATGCCGGCGGTGCGCAGCAGACGGTCGAGCGTGTGCGCCAGGAGGTGATCGAGCTCTGCCGCCGCTTCCCGGTGTACTCGGCTTCATAGAGCCGCCGGAGCCACGGGCCCAGGGGCTCCCTCATGCACTGTCCATTCTGCGGTCACGTTGAGACGAAGGTCACCGATTCCCGGCTGGCCGGCGAGGGCCGTCAGATCCGCCGCCGCCGGGAGTGTCTCGCCTGCGGGGAGCGGTTTACGACCTTCGAGACCGCGGAGCTCGTGATGCCCATGGTCGTCAAGGGCGACCGCCGCCGCGAGCCGTTCGAAGAGGCGAAATTGCGCGCCGGCATGGAAAGGGCGCTGGAGAAGCGCCCGGTGCCGCGCGAAGCGCTCGACGAGGCGGTCAGCCGCATCGCCCATCGGGCGCGCACGCTCGGTGAGCGGGAGATCTCCTCGGATGCCATCGGCGAGCTGGTCATGGACGAGCTGCGCCAGCTCGACGAGGTGGCCTACGTCCGCTTCGCGTCCGTCTACCGGCAATTCGAGGATGTCGAGGCCTTCCACGACGAGATCCGCAAGCTGCGCAATCGCCGTCCCGGCCGGCCGCGCGCGCATCGGCCGGCCCCCGGCCCCACGCCCGATCGCGGCCAGATGTCGCTGCTGCCGCCCGAGCCCGCCGGGAAGGCGCCCGGGGGGAACGAGGGTGAAGGGACGTGACTCCCGGGCCGTTTTCCGATTTCGACCGGGCCGCCATGGCGCGTGCGGTGGCGCTGGCGGAGAAGGGGCTGGAGACGACCCAGCCCAATCCCAGAGTCGGTTGCGTCATTGCCCAGGGCGAGCGGATCGTGGGGGAGGGGTGGCACGAGCGGGCCGGGGAGCCGCACGCGGAAATCCACGCGCTGCGCGCTGCCGGAGCCGAGGCGGCCGGGGCAACCGCGTACGTGAGCCTGGAGCCGTGCAGCCATCACGGTCGCACGCCGCCGTGCGTGGATGCCTTGGTTGCCGCGCACGTTTCACGTGTTGTGTTCGCCGTGGGGGATCCCAATCCCAGAGTCGACGGACGAGGGGCCGACATCCTGCGCCGCGCCGGGATAGAGGTCGCCTCGGGCCTGCTCGAGCAGGAGGCCGCCGAGCTCAACCCGGGATTTCTCAAGCGCATGCGTACCGGCAGACCCTGGGTCCGGGTGAAGCTCGCCATGAGCCTGGATGGCCGCACGGCGCTCGCCAACGGCGCCAGTCAATGGATCACCGGGGAGGCCGCCCGCGAGGACGTGCAGCACTGGCGCGCGCGCAGCTCGGCCATCCTGACGGGCATCGGCACGATACGGGCGGACGACCCCAGGCTGGATGTGCGCCTGCCCGAGCCTGCCTCGGGCTCGCGGCCCAAGCCCCTTCGGGTAGTGCTCGATCCGCGGCTGCAGATGCCGCCGGATGCGCGGATTTTCTCAACCAGTGGCGCTGTGCTGATTCTGACGTCGGAGAACCCGGCCGGACAGGACGGTGAATTCGACCTCAGGCGCAGGCGCCTCATGCAGCACGCAGAGGTCGAATCAACGGTGGCGGATGCGGGCGGAAGACCACGGCTGCCGGACGTGCTGGACAGGCTCGGCCGGAAGGAGGTCAACGAGCTGTGGGTCGAGGCGGGAGCGACGCTCGCCGGGGCGTTTGTCAGCCAATCCCTCGCCGACGAGCTGCTGTTGTACGTTGCGCCCAAGCTGCTCGGACCGCAGGCGCGCCCGCTCGTCGATCTGCAGGAGATCCGCGAGCTGCACCAGGCGCCCGGGTTTGCCCTGGCGCAAGTCGTACAGATCGGCGAGGACCTGCGGCTGCGGTTGCGGCCGGCTCACTGACAATGACGTTATGGCCCGAACGTGCCCTCGAGCGAATCTTCCCGGGACGCCGCAAGTACGTCCTTGTGGGGTTTCCCGCGGCAATCGCCCTGGCGACAGCGGGTCTCAGAGGCGCCGCGCGTTCCGGCTCCGTAAATCGTGGCCCGTGATCGAGGTGGGCCGGAGGGGTATCGGATGTTCACGGGTATCGTTCAAGACGTCGGCCGGCTGACCGCCACCGAGGCGCGCGGCGGCGATGTGCGCATGGTGTTCGCGCTCGACCGGCTGGATCCGGCCGGCCTGCAACTCGGCGACAGCATCTGCGTGCAGGGCTGTTGCCTGACCGTGGTGCAGCTCCAGGACCGGGAGTTTGCGGCGGATGTGTCGCGCGAGACACTCTCTCTCACCACGCTGGGCGAGCTCGTGCCGGGCTCGCCGGTCAATCTTGAGCCCTCGCTCAGACTGGGCGATTCCCTGGGCGGGCATCTGGTCTCCGGGCACGTGGACGGCGTGGGGCGGGTGGTCGCGATCCGCGAGGACGCGCGCTCGAGCCGCATCGACATGACCGTTCCCGCGGAGCTTGCGCGCTACATCGCTCGCAAAGGCTCCGTGACGGTCGATGGCGTCAGCCTGACCGTCAACGAGGTGCGCGGCAATCTCTTCGGCGTCAATCTCATCCCGCATACCCGCCAGGTGACGACGCTCGGCGCGCTCGCCGTGGACACTCGCGTGAATATCGAGGTCGACCAGATGGCGCGATATGCCGAGCGGCTGCTCAGCGCGGAGCCGGATTCGGCGGCCTGACGGTTTTCGGATCGATATACGGGAGATGACATGTCGAAATCCGGCTCGGTGGCGGTGATCACGGGTACGAGTTCCGGAATAGGCGCGGCCATCGCAAACGCCCTCCTTCGAGAAGAGTGGACGGTGCTCGGGTTGAGTCGCAGGCGGGCGGATTTCGATCATCCGTGCTACCGACATATCCAGGCGGACCTGGGCGAATTGCATCGCCTCGCCGATCTCGCCGGTCGCGAGCTCGCGCCGGTGCTGACGAATCATTCGTGGCAACGCATCGCTCCCCCGGACGTCCCTGGAACCGGCTGTTCGTGGACATTCATGCCCGAGGTCTGCTTCAACCTCCCGAAGCGCCCGCGCCGGAAGTGGTGCGTTTTCTGACCTGCGACGCTCCGGCGCCGTTTGAGGAACGGCAGTTTGTGGCGGCTTAAGAGGCGGGATTCACTGCCCGCGGTGTTGCGCGAATGAGCGCCGCCCGGCCGTGGGGCGGCGCTTTCGTCTTTCACCTCCCTGAGCGCGGCGCGAGCTGCTCGCCGATGCGCTGGAATTTCTCGGCCAGTTCCCTCTGGCCGCGTGCCGACCTCGCGAAGACCTCCCGCGTGGACCCGTACTCCGGGCGCGCGGCGTCTTCGGCCGACCGGACCGCCTGCGCTCGCAGCGCCGTGGCGGCAAAGATCAGGTCCCGCGAGGTGAGCTCAAGACGTGGGTCGGCCATGGCGTAGATTGTGGCGCCGGATGGGCGCGCACCAGCAAGCGCTCGAGCGTCGAGCTGTGCAGGGCCATGGGCGCGCGCTCAGCGCGGCGCACCCTGCGCGGGTGCCGGCGGCGGCCATGCCGGCGCACGCCGAGCACAGGCCGGGGTGCCGCAGGGGCGCGGGCCGGGGCGGGGCGGCCCGCGCCCATCGCCCGCATGGGAGAGGCGGCGCCCGGGCAAGCCCCCGGTATACTAATGGGCCCTACGCACCAGGCTTCTGCCCATGTCCAAAGTGCTTCCCCTCTCCGGTAAGGCTGCGCCGGACCGTCCCGCGGGGCTGAACAGCGTCGAGGAGATCCTCCAGGATCTCAAGGCGGGTCGGATGGTGCTCATCATGGACGACGAGGATCGCGAGAACGAGGGCGACCTGATCATGGCCGCCGGGCTCGCCACGCCCGAGGCAGTGGCCTTCATGATCCGCCATGCCGGCGGCATCATCTGCGTGCCCATGGACGAAGACCGGCTCTTGAGTCTCGACCTGCCGCAGATGGTCGAGCACAACAGCGAATCGCATCGCACGGCTTTCACGGTCTCCGTGGATCTGATTTCCGGGACTACGTCCGGTGTCTCCTCCCAGGACCGCGCCGCCACCATCCGCGCGCTGGCCGATGCGAACGCCAAGCCGGCCGATTTCGCGCGGCCGGGACACATCTTTCCGCTGCGCTCGCGCCGCGGCGGCGTGCTGGTGCGCACCGGGCACACCGAGGCGGCCGTCGATCTGTGCCGGCTGGCCGGACTGGCTCCGGCCGGCGTGATCTGCGAGGTCATGAACGATGACGGGACGATGGCCCGCCGGGCGGAGCTGCAGGCCTTCGCCGCGCGGCACGGCCTCAAGATGGGCACCATCGCGGACCTGATCCGCTACCGCCTGCGCAACGAGCGCTCGGTCGAGCGCGTCAGCGAGCAGCCCGTGCACACCGAGCTCGGCGAGTTCCGTCTGTACGCCTATGAGGACCGTGTCAGCCAGGAGATGCATCTGGCGCTCGTGAAGGGAAACCTCGGCGGTCACGAGCCGCCGCTGGTGCGGGTACACGTGGCGGACCCGCTGCGCGACCTGCTCGGTATCCAGGCCGATCCCCGGGCCTGGACTTTGCGCGCAGCCATGAAGCGCATCGCGTGCGCCGGGAGCGGGGTGATCGTGATCCTGCGCGAGCGGGAGTCCCCGGACGACCTGATGGATTCCGTGCGCGGGCTGGCGTCGCCGGGCGATCCCGAGGCCGGCACACCCGCGCGGGCGGCGCGCCGCGATGGCGAGGTGCTCAAGACCTTCGGCATCGGCGCGCAGATCCTCAAGGACCTGGGCGTGAAGCGCATGCGCGTGTTGTCCGCGCCCAAGCAGATCCACGGCATCGCCGCATTCGGCCTGGAGATAGACAGTTACGTTGGAGAGGACTCTTGAGCACACCGCGCATGGTGGAAGGCGAGGTTGCCGCACGCGGGCGCAAGATCGCCATCGTCGCGGCACGGTTCAACGACTTCGTCGTCGCGAGCCTGCTCAAGGGCGCCACGAGCGCCTGGCTGGAGCGGGGCGGGGTGGCCGAGGACCTGCTGGTCGCGCGCGTTCCGGGGGCGTTCGAGCTGCCCATGGCCGCGCGCAAGCTCGCCGCCTCCGGCCGCTACGATGCGGTGATCGCCCTCGGCTGCGTGATCCGCGGCGGCACGCCGCACTTCGAGTATGTCGCGGGCGAGTGCGCACGGGGGCTGCAGCAGGCGGGCCTTTCGACCGGCGTGCCGGTCATTTTCGGTGTGCTCACCGTGGACACGGTGGAGCAGGCGATCGAGCGCGCCGCGGTGAGCGCCGGCAACAAAGGCGGCGAGGCGATGGAGGCGGCACTGGAGATGGCCGGGCTCCTGGCGCGGCTGGGGTCCTGATGCCGACGCAAGCCTCCGTCCGCCAGTTCTCGCGCCAGAGGTCTGTGGCGCGCAAGCTCGCCCTGCAGGCGCTGTATCGCTGGCAGATCAATGAGTGTCCGTGGCAGGACCTGGTGCAGGAGTTCGCCGCCGCCGAGGACATGCCGCGCGCCGACCGCGAGTATTTTCGCGAGCTGGTCGAGGCCATCTCGCACTCGCACGCATCGCTCGATGCACAGCTCTGCGCCTGGATCGACCGCCCGCCCGCACAGCTCGATCCGATCGAGCATGCCATCCTGTTGATCGGCCTCTACGAGCTCGCCTCTCGCCCCGAGGTGCCGTATCGCGTTGCAATCAACGAAGCGGTGGCGCTGACCAAGCGCTTCGGAGCGACCGACGGCCACAAATACGTCAACGCGGTGTTGGACCGTGCGGCGCGCGAGCTGCGCTCCGGCGAGCACTGAGGGCGCGGGGCTCACCGCGGGCTCACTGGCATGCCTCTGTCGGAATTCGAGCTGATCGAGCGGTATTTCCGCGATTGCGGCGTGAGGCGCGCGGATGTGCGACTCGGCGTGGGTGACGATGCCGCCCTGCTCGAGTGTCCGCCGGGACGACTGGTCGCGGCCATCGACACCCTGGTCGACGGAGTGCATTTCCCGCACGGCGCTCCGCCGGCCTCCATCGGCCACCGTGCGCTCGCCGTCAACCTGAGCGATCTGGCCGCCATGGGGGCGAGGGCCGCCTGGGCCCTGCTGGCTTTGACCTTGCCCGAGGTCGATGAGGCGTGGCTGTCGCAGTTCGCTTCCGGGTTCGCCCGGCTGGCCCGCGTCCACGACGTGGCCCTGGTGGGGGGTGACACGACGCGCGGACCGCTTTGCGTCACGGTGCAGGTGCTGGGTCACGTGCCGGAGTCGGCCATGCTGCGCTCGGGCGCCAGGCCCGGGGATGCCCTGTTCGTCTCGGGGACGCCCGGCGATGCCGCGGCGGGCCTCGCCCTCGAGCAGGGACGGTGGGCCGCCTCCGATGGGACGCAGTACCTGCGCGAGCGGTTCCTGTTCCCCACCCCCCGGCTGGAACTGGGCGAGCGGCTGCGCGATTACGCGAGCGCGTGCATCGATGTGTCGGACGGCCTGCTGGGCGATGCCGGCAAGCTGGCCGCGGCCAGCGGCTGTGGCGCGTGCATCGCCTACGCCGATCTGCCGCTTTCGGAGCCGCTGGTGCGAGTGGCGGGCGCCGAGCGCGCCCATGAGCTCGCCTTGACCGGTGGCGATGATTACGAGCTGTGTTTCAGCGTCGGCCCCGGGCAGCTCGAGCGACTGCTGCGGCAGATGCCGCCGCAGCGCTGGGGCTATACGCGCATCGGCACCTTGCGGGAGACACCGGGCATCGATGTCGTGCGCGATGGCGCGGTCATGAATCTCGCGCATCCCGGCTATGAGCATTTCCAGAGTCCGCGCTGACCTCCCGTTATGTGAAATCGCGGCCGTTGCCGCGCCCCGCCAATCCTAGGGGCGTATCACAGCCCCGCCGCATGCTCCAAGCGTATCCTGCGCCAGACTTCACTACCGCTCGCGAGACATGTCTCAAGCCTCAAGACCCGCCGCGTCCGCCGATGCCGGCGCGCGAAGTGTTCCCGCGCGAATCGGCAAGTACGAGGTGATCAAAGAAGTCGGCCGCGGCAGCACCGGCGTGGTCTACCTGTCGCACGATTCCTATTACGGGCGCGATGTCGCGATCAAGGTCTACAACATGGACGCCGGCTCGGACGACCAGCGCCTGCGTTCCGCGCGCAAGATGTTCCTCTCCGAGGCGCACCTCGTGGGAATGCTGCAGCACCCCTATGTGCTGCCCATCTTCGACGCGGGCGAGGAGAACGGCCGCTGCTACATCGTCACCGAGTATGTGCATCATGCACGGATGCTGTCCACGTACTGCCGCCCGGACAACCTGCTGCCTCTCGATGACATCGTCGAGATCATATTCAAATGCGCCAAGGCGCTGCATTACGCGCACACGCGCGGCGTGATCCATCGGGACATCAAACCCTCGAACATCCTGCTGACTCAGGACGGCGAGGTGCGCATCATAGACTTCGGCATTGCGCTGGTCTCCGACGCGGATATCTCGCGCATCGAGGGCATCGCCGGCAGCCCCTCCTACATGTCTCCGGAGCAGGTGCAGAGCCTGGATCTGACATCCCGCTCGGACATCTACTCCCTCGGCGCGGTCATGTACGAGCTGCTCACCGGCACGCGCCCCTTCCGCGCCGGCAACCTGCAGAAGCTGCTGCACCAGATCGTCTACGCCACGCCCCCGCCCATCCACAAGCTGCGCCAGGAAGTATCCGAGGAGCTGGAGAACGTGGTCGTCACGGCGCTGCAGAAGGAGCCGACCAGGCGCCACAGGAGCGGGCTCGAGTTCGCCGCCGAGCTCGCCCGCGTGCACCAGCGGCTGCGCCAGAGCAATACCCGCATCGACCTTCAGGAGCAGTTCGGTGTGCTGCGGCGCCTGAAGTTCTTCCATGAGTTCTCTCACGTGGAAGTCCGCGAGGTCCTGCGGGCGAGCGCCTGGCAGCACTACCGTGAAGGCGAGGAGATCGTCCGCGAGGGCGAGCTGGACGACCGCTTCTACATCCTGGTGTCGGGCCACTGCGTCGTCGAGCGCCACGGGCGGCGGATCGCCGTGCTCGGCACGGGCGACTGCTTCGGCGAGGCGAGCTACGTCCCGGGGGCCAAACGCACGGCCACGGTCCGCGCCGCCAGCGTGGTGACGGTGCTCAAGGTGAGCGCCACGCAGCTCGAGCAGGTCTCGATCTCCTGCCAGCTTCGCTTCATCCGGGTCTTCCTGCGCACCCTGATCGGGCGGCTGCAGCGCGCCGAGTGAGCCGGGCGGCCCGCCGCATCGGGCATCGCAGTCATCGACGTTGCCGCGCCCGGGGGTATCCCCGGCGCCCGCTTCCGCGCGTGAAGCGCGCGGCGGGTTGCTGACGAGCGAGTGTCCGGGACGGGAGTGAGGCGGTGATCGGCGCAGTCAAGTATGCTTGCCCGCCGTGCACATCCTGCTCATAGAGGACGACACCGAAGCCGCCAAGTTCCTCGTCAAAGGACTGCGCGAGAGCGGCTATTCGCTCGACCACGTCGCCACCGGCCGGGACGGGCTGTCGCGCGCACTCGCCGGCAAGTTCGACCTGATCGTCACCGACCGGATGCTGCCGCACCTCGACGGCCTGGCGATCATTCAACATCTGCGCGAGGCGGGCCTCACCACCCCGGTGCTGGTGCTGAGCGCGCTGGGCACGGTCGATGACCGCATCCGCGGCCTGAAGGCCGGCGGCGACGACTACCTCACCAAGCCCTTCGCCTTCGACGAACTGCTGGCGCGCATCGAGGCGCTGCTGCGCCGCCGCGCCGGCGGCGCCGGCTCGGCCTGCCTCAAGGTGGCGGACCTGGAGTTCGATCTGCTCGAGCGGCGCGTGACCCGCGCCGGGCGGCAGATCGTGCTCACCGCGCGCGAGCAGAAGCTGCTGGAGTTCCTGATGCGCCGCGCCGGGCAGGTGGTCACCCGCACCATGCTGCTCGAAGGGGTGTGGGATCTGCATTTCGACCCGCAGAGCAACCTGGTCGATGTGCACATCAGCCGCCTGCGCCAGGCGCTCGATCGGGGCGCGGACCGTCCGCTCATCCACACGGTGCGCGGCTCGGGCTATGTGCTGGGGGAGGAGCCATGAGCAGGGTGTGGAGAAGGGACCTCTTTCACACCACGGCCTTTCGCATGTCGATGGGCTATACCCTGCTGGTGACGCTGGCGGTGGGGGTGACGCTGGGCAGCACCTACCTGCTGACCCAGAGCATCGTCCGGGGCAACATCGACCTGATCATCGACACCGAGCTCGACAGCCTCGAGAACCAGTACCTGCGCCGGGGGCTGCCGGGAGTCACCAACGAGATCAACGTGCGCATCGACAGTTGGGGACGGATCGGGGCGGTGTACATGCTGGCGAGCCCCACGTTCGAGCGGCTCGCGGGCAACGTGACCAACTGGCCGTTCGACGGCGCGCCGGCCGAGCGCTGGCCCGAGTTCCGTATCGAGTCCATAGAGTCCGGCCCGCGCTCGGTGCATCCGGTGCGCGCGGCGGTGCGCCGGCTTCCCAACGGCGACTGGCTGCTCGTCGGCACCGACCTGTCGCAGGACCGGCGTTACGCGCAGATCTTCCGCACCGCCACGCTCTGGGGACTCGGCCTGTCGGTTCTGGCGGCCGCGGTGGCCGGCTTCGCGTTCAGCTTTCGTCTGACCAGACGCGTCGGCGACGTCACGGACACCTGCGTGCGGATCATGGCCGGGGAGCTGGGACGGCGCCTGCCCGTCGGCCGCGCCAGTGACGAGTTCGACGCGCTGGCCGTCTCGGTCAATCGTGTCCTCGACAGACTGGAGGAGCAGACGCGCACGCTGCGCGTGACCTTCGACAGCGTGGCACACGACCTGCGCGCGCCCCTGCACCGGCTGCGGGCACGGATGGATGCCACGCTGCGCCTGCCCCGTCTCGAGCCGGCCCTGCGCGAGCCGGTCGAGGCCTCGCTGAAGGAGGTCGACCGCCTGCAGCGCACGCTCGCGACCCTGTTGCAGATCGCCCTTGCCGAGTCGGGTGCGCCGCTGGCATCGGTGGTGTCCGTGGACCTCTCGGAGCTTGCCGGCGAGCTCGTGGAGCTGTTCGAGCCGGTGGCACGCGCGCAGGGTCAGACGCTCACCGCGAGCACCGACCCGGGAGTGACCATCGAGGGCAACCGGCAACTGCTTGCCCAGCTCATCACCAACCTGGTGGAGAATGCCTTGAAATACACGCCAGCGGGCGGGCGGGTCGAGGTCGGCGTGCAACGGCGGGACGCGCTGGCGCGGCTGACCGTCGGCGACAACGGCCCCGGCATGCCGCCTGCCGAGCGCGCACTGGCCGGTCAGCCGTTTGCGCGCATCGGCCGGAGCGCGGACGGGGATGGCGGGCTCGGCTTGTCCCTCGTATCGGCCATCGCGCGGCTGCATGGCGCGCAGCTCAAGCTCGAGAGCAACGAGCCGGGTCTGCGGGCGGTGGTGGATTTCAGGGCCGCCGCGGTCTGACCCGGATCACTCCCTTCCCGCCCCGGAGCGCCCGCGAGAACACGCCCGGCGCTCATGCTCCGGTTCCGTGAATCCGCGGTTCGCGCTAAGTCTCTTTATCGCGCTCGATGAGCGCGTAAGCCGAGTGGTTGTGAATGGACTCGAAGTTCTCCGACTCCACCACGTAGGCGGCGATCCGATCGTCCGCGTTGAGCCGTGTCGCGACGTCGCGCACCATGTCCTCGACGAACTTCGGGTTGTCGTAGGCGCGCTCGGTGACGTGCTTTTCGTCGGGGCGCTTGAGGATGCCGTACAGCTCGCAGGACGCCTCGCTCTCGGCGATCTCGATGAGCTCCTCGATCCAGATGTGGTCGCGGAGCTTGGCGGTGATGGTCACGTGCGAGCGTTGATTGTGGGCTCCGTAGGAGGAGATTTTCTTCGAGCAGGGGCACAGGCTGGTCACCGGCACGACCACCCGGACCCACATGTCGGTACGGCCGTCGCGCCGCTCGCCGATCAGGCTGGCCTGGTAGTCCATCAGGCTTTCCACGCCCGTGACCGGCGCGCGCTTCATGATGAAGAACGGGAAGGTCATCTCGATGTGGCCGGCGTCCGCCTCGAGCCGGCCGGTCATGCTCTCGAGCATGCCGCGGAACGACTCGACGGAGATCTCGCGCTCGGCGTGCAGGATCTCCACGAAGCGGGACATGTGCGTCCCCTTGAAGTTGTGGGGGAGGCTGACGTACATGTTGAACGTCGCGATGGTGTGCTGCTCGCCCGCCGAGCGGTCCTTCACCCGCACCGGATGGCTGATGTCCTTGATACCGACCCGATTGATGGGCAGGTGGCGGGTATCGGCGCGCGACTGCACGTCCTCGACCTCCGCGAGAACCGTGCGCGCCGCCTTGGCCGTGCTGGGAGGAGGGCTCATGGGGTAAGCCTACAGGATCGCGGGGCCTTTCACCTATACCGAACGGGATATCCGCTCACATCCCAGTCACCGGATCCGAAGCTAGGCGCCGCCGACCGAGCGGATGCGATCGCGGACCTGAAGAGCCCACCAGTGCTCGACGCTCGCGGTGAGACTCGCGGTGTCCAGGCCCGCGGCGGCCAGGCAGGACTCGCGCGAGCCGTGCTCGATGAACCGGTCCGGAATGCCGATCTGCAACAGCGAAGGCGTCAGACCCTCGGCGCAGAGCACTTCGGCGATGGCTGAGCCGGCCCCGCCCGCGACGGCGTTCTCCTCCAGCGTGACGATGGCGCGGTGCCGGGCGGCCAGCTCGATCACCAGCGCCTCGTCGAGCGGTTTGACGAAGCGCATGTTGACCACCGTGGCGTCCAGCCGCTCGCCGATGTGCAGCGCGCTGTCCAGCATGGGACCGAAAGCGAGCAGTGCGAGGCCGCAGCGGCCCTCGCGCCGGATCTGCGCCTTGCCGATGGGCAGAGCCTGGAACTCCTTCTCCAACGCCACGCCGGGCCCCGTGCCCCGGGGATAACGTACCGCGGCGGGCCCGTCCACCGTGGTGGCCGTGTAGAGCATCTGACGGCACTCGTTCTCGTCGGCCGGAGCCATGACGACCAGGTTCGGCACGCAGCGCAGATACGACAGATCGTAGCTGCCCTGGTGAGTCGCGCCATCGGAGCCGACCAGTCCCGCCCGGTCGATGGCGAACACGACCGGCAGGCTCTGCAGCGCCACATCGTGGATGAGCTGATCGTAGGCTCGCTGCAGGAAAGTCGAATAGATGGCGACGACCGGTTTCAGGCCGTCGGCCGCCAGCCCGGCGGCGAACGTCACGGCGTGCTGCTCGGCGATGGCGACATCGAAGTAGCGGTCCGGGAAGCGCTTGGAGAATTCGACCAGGCTCGAGCCTTCGCGCATGGCCGGCGTGACGCCGATGATGCGCGGGTCGAGCTCGGCCATGTCGCACAGCCATTGGCCGAAGATCTTCGAATAAGAGGGACCGGAAGGCGCTCCCTTGAGGAGAGTGCCGCTCGCCGGGTCGAAGGGGCCGGGGCCGTGCCACTTGATCGGGTCGGCCTCGGCGGGCGCGTAGCCCTTGCCCTTGCGCGTCACGACGTGCAGGAACTGCGGTCCGTGGAGCTTGCGCACGTTGCGCAGCGTCCCGACCAGCGCACGCACGTCGTGGCCGTCCAGGGGGCCGATGTAGTTGAAGCCCAGCTCTTCGAACAGCGTTCCGGGCAACACCATGCCTTTCAGGTGCTCCTCGGAGCGGCGCGCAAGCTCCCACACGGTGGGCATCTGCCGCAGGACTTTCTTGCCGCCTTCGCGCAAATGCGCATACAGGCGTCCCGAGAGCGCCGAGGCGAAGTAGTTCGACAGCGCGCCGACGTTCTCCGAGATGGACATGTCGTTGTCGTTGAGGATCACGAGCAGGTCCGTCGGCAGCGAGCCGGCGTGATTCAGCGCCTCGAACGCCATGCCGGCCGTCATGGCGCCGTCGCCGATGACGGCCACCACGCGGCGGTTCGAGCCCTGGCGCGCGGCGGCGATGGCCATGCCCAGCGCGGCGCTGATGGAGGTGCTGGAGTGGCCGACGCCGAAGGTGTCGTACTCGCTCTCGGCGCGGTTGGGAAACGGCGCGAGGCCGCCGTGCTGCTTTATGGTGTGCAGCCGCTCGCGCCGGCCCGTGAGGACCTTGTGGGGGTAGGCCTGGTGGCCGACATCCCAGACCAACCGGTCATGGGGCGTGTCGAATATGTAATGCAGGGCGATCGTCAGCTCCACCGTGCCGAGGCCGGCGGCGAAATGCCCGCCGCGCGTGCTGACGGTATGGATGAGGAACTGCCGCAACTCCTTCGCCAGGGCGGGCAGCCGGGTTTCCGGCAGCTTGCGCAGGTCGGCGGGGGAGTTGATCTTCTCGAGCAGGGGGTAGGTATGGGAGGCGCTCATCGGCGGCAGTGTACACTGCTAAGGAGAGTTGTGACCCGCTCTGTTGTTCATCGGCAACAAAGAGGAACGTCCGTTATCGGGAGGCGGCGGTGGGCGGCGGCGGCCCATCCGGAACATCGAATGGCTCGGTTTCCGTCCGGCCATCGCGCTTGAGAAGGACTTCGACCCGCTGCTGGGCGGCCTTGAGTGAATTCTGGCAGTGTCGCGTGAGTTCCACGCCCCGCTCGAATGTGCTCAGAGCCTCCTCGAGCGGCAGATCGCCGCGCTCCAGCCGCTCGACCAGGGCCTCGAGCTCTGCGAGCGCCTGCTCGAACTCGGGAGACTGTGAATCTTCCGCCAAGATACTCCTCACGGCCTGTGGCCGGGATCGACGGGGTCCGCTGCGCGCACCCCGAACGTGAAGCGGCGCGGAGCGCCGGCAAGACGCGCAATTTGAAACCAATTATGGGTGACGGTGCAATACGCTCAATTGCCGTTGACGGGCCGCGAGCATGCGCTTAAAGTCTTGCACTTGGTTAGAACCAGTCTAAATCGGAGAGCGGCATGAATCTCAAAGGCAGCAAGACCGAGCAGAACCTGAAGGACGCGTTCGCGGGCGAATCCCAGGCCAATCGCCGGTACCTGTACTTCGCATCCAAGGCGGATGTCGAGGGTTACAACGACGTGTCGACGGTGTTCCGCTCGACGGCGGAAGGCGAGACGGGCCACGCGCACGGTCACCTCGAATATCTCGAGGCGGTTGGCGATCCGGCTACCGGGCTGCCGATCGGCGATACCAAGCTGAATCTGAAGGCGGCCATCGCCGGCGAGACCCACGAGTACACCGACATGTATCCGGGTATGGCCAAGACGGCGCGCGATGAAGGGTTCGGCGAGATCGCGGATTGGTTCGAGACGCTGGCCAAGGCCGAGCGCTCGCACGCCAATCGCTTCCAGAAAGCCCTGGACAATCTGTAACATCCCCGCTCCGGCCGGGGCTCGCCGCGCGGTGAGCCCCGGTCGCGCGGACCTCGCTCGTCCGGATCCGCAACGCGCTGCGCGCGGACCGAGCAGTCGCGTGCGGAGAAGCTGCAATGAGTTCGAGCACCACACCCGCGGCGCCCGGCACCGCCCACCGCGAGGGCAGCCTCGAGGCGCCCACGCGCCATCCCCTGGATTGGCGCGCTCCGGCTTTCAACGACGAGGCGGCGCTCGAGAAGGAGCTCGCGCGCGTGTTCGACATCTGCCAGGGCTGTCGGCGCTGCTTCAGCCTGTGCAACGCCTTTCCGACGCTGTTCGACGCCATTGACGCCACGGCGACCGGCGAGCTCGAGGCGGTCGATAAGAAGGTGTTCTGGCAGGTCGTCGATCACTGCTACCTGTGCGACATGTGCTTCATGACGAAGTGCCCGTACGTCCCGCCTCACCCGTGGAACGTGGACTTCCCGCATCTGATGCTGCGCGCCAAGGCGGTGAGGGTCCGCAAGGAGGGCATCAGTCTGCGCAACCGCGCCCTTGCCGCGACGGATGCGGTCGGCAGCATCGCGGGCATTCCCGTGGTCGCGCAGGTCGTCAACGCCGTCAACCGCTCCAAGGCGGGACGCGCCGTGTTGGAAAAGGCGCTGGGGGTGGACGCCACGGCTCCCTTGCCCAAGTATCACTCGCGCACCGCGCGCAAAGAACTGCGCCGCCTGGGCACCGTCGCGGCGCCGCAATCAGCGCAGAGCGTGAGCGCGACCGCCGAGACCACGGGCAAGGTCGCGCTGTTCACCACCTGCTACGGCAATCGCAACGAGCCGGCTCTCGCTGCGGACCTGGCGGCCGTGTTCGAGCACAATGGCATCCCGGTCGCGCTGCTTCAGCAGGAGCGCTGCTGCGGCATGCCCCGCCTCGAGCTCGGCGACCTCGAGGCGGTCTCGAAGCTCAAGGACCACAATATTCCGCAACTGATCCGCGCCATCGATGCCGGCTACGACATCGTGGCGCCGATCCCCTCGTGCGTGTTGATGTTCAAGCAGGAGTTGCCGCTGCTGTTCGCCGACGAGCCCGACGTGCGGCGCGTGGCCGGGCGGATCTTCGATCCGTTCGAATACCTGATGCTGCGCCATCGGGCCGGTCTGCTGCGCACGGACTTCAAGACCTCGCTCGGCAAGGTGAGCTACCACGTGCCCTGTCACCTGCGGGTGCAGAACATCGGCCTGAAAACCCGCGACGCGCTGCGGCTGGTTCCTGACACCACGGTCGAGGCCATCGAGCGCTGCTCGGGGCACGATGGCACCTACGGCGTGAAGAAGGAGTTCCGCGACGCCTCGATGAAGATCGGCCGGCCGGTGGTCCGGCGCGTCGAGGGCGGCGGAGCCGACCACTACAGCAGCGATTGCCCGATGGCCGGACACCAGATCGAAAGCGGCCTGGCGGGCGGCCGCGAGCCCGAGCATCCTCTGCGGCTGCTGCGGCTCGCCTACGGCCTGTGAGCGCCGCCGGAAGGAGAGCACCGTGGACAAGCTGACCGTCGAAGACCTGATGAGCCTCGAGCGATACGCGCGCGAGCGCGAGGCGTTTCGCGCCCGGGTGATCGAGCACAAGCGCCATCGCCAGCTCGCGGTGGGGCCCAACATGACCTGGTGCTTCGAGGACCGCCTCACCATCCAGTACCAGGTGCAGGAGATGCTGCGCGCCGAGCGCATCTTCGAGCCCGCGGGCATAAACGAGGAGCTCGCGGCCTACAATCCGCTGATCCCCGACGGCGCCAACTGGAAGGTGACGCTGCTCATCGAGTTTACCGACGTGGCCGAGCGGCAGCGGCAACTGGTGCGGCTCAAGGCCGTCGAGAGCCGCTGCTGGGTCGAGGTGCGCGGGCATGCGCCGGTGTACGCGATCGCCGACGAGGACATGGAGCGGGAGAACGCGGAAAAAACCTCCGCGGTGCATTTTCTGCGGTTCGAGCTCGAACCGGGGATGATCGCCGCGCTGCGCTCCGGCGCGGTGCTCACCGCCGGGGTGGATCACGAGCACTACCGCCACTGGGTGGATCCGGTCCCGGAGCCGGTCAAAGCCGCGCTGCTCGCGGATTTGGCCTGAGAGCCCGCAAGCAAAACCGGGTAAGATTCGCGCCTTCGAGCCTCTGGCAGGCTGCGCGAGATTTTCGACCCGAACGATGAGCACGTCTTATACCGCTTCCGACATCGAGGTCCTGAGCGGCCTCGAGCCCGTACGGCGCCGTCCCGGTATGTACACTCATACCTCGCGGCCCAATCACCTGGCCCACGAGGTCATCGACAACAGCGTCGATGAGGCGATCGCCGGGCATTGCAAGCAGATCGACGTCACGCTCTACAAGGACGGCTCGCTCGAAGTCGCCGACGACGGCCGCGGCATGCCGGTCGACGTCCACCCCAAGGAGAAGGTGAGCGGCGTCGAGCTGATCCTCACCCGGCTGCACGCCGGCGGCAAGTTCTCCGACAACACCTACAAGTTTTCCGGCGGGCTTCACGGGGTGGGCGTGTCCGTGGTGAACGGCCTGTCGAAGCACCTGGAGTGCTGGGTCAAACGCGGCGGCAAGGAATACAACATCAGCTTCAAGGACGGCAAGGTCCGCTCGAAGCTCGAGGTCGTCGGCAGCGTCGGCCAGCGCAATACCGGCACGACGGTGCGCTTCTGGCCCGATCCGCAGTTCTTCGATTCCGAGAAATTCTCCGTGCCGCAGCTCAAGCACACCCTCAAGGCGAAGGCCGTGCTCTGCCCGGGGCTGCGCATCACCTTCACCAACGAGTCGACCGGCGAGAAGGACGAGTGGTTCTTCACCGGCGACCTCGGCGCCTACCTGCTCGAGGAGCTCGCCGACAACGAGCGGCTGCCCAACGAGCCGATCACCGCCGCCCGGGAGGGCGAGAACGACGCGGTGAGCTACGCGCTGGTGTGGGCGCCGAGCGCCGATACCAGCATCGGCGAGAGCTACGTCAATCTGATTCCCACTCCCGAGGGCGGCACCCACGTCAACGGTCTGCGCGCGGGCGTGGCGCAGGCGGTGCGCGAGTTCTGCGAGTTCCGCAGCCTCGTGCCGCGCGGCATCAAGCTCACACCGGAGGACGTGTGGGACAAGGCGAACTTCGTGTTGTCGGTGAAAGTCCACGAGCCGCAGTTCGCCGGCCAGATGAAAGAGCGGCTGGCCTCGCGCGACGCCGCCGGCGTGGTGGAGGCGTTCGTGCGCGATTCGATGGCGCTGTGGCTGAACCGCCATCCGGATGCCGGCGAGCGGATCGCCCAGTTCGCCATCGCCAACGCCCAGGAGCGCGCCAAGGCCGCCCAGCGGATCGTGCGCAAGCGTATCGCGGGCGGGCCCGCGCTGCCGGGCAAGCTCGCCGACTGCGCCAGCCAGGACCCGCGCCGCTCGGAGCTGTTCCTGGTGGAGGGAGACTCCGCCGGCGGCTCGGCCAAGCAGGCGCGCGACAAGGATTTCCAGGCCATCATGCCGCTGCGCGGCAAGATTCTGAACACCTGGGAGCTCGATCCCGGGCAGATCGGCGCCTCGCAGGAGGTGCACGACATCAGCGTGGCGCTCGGCGTCGACCCGGGCGCGCACGATCTCAGCCAGCTCCGCTACCACAAGGTCTGCATCCTGGCGGACGCCGATTCGGACGGGCAGCACATAGCGACGCTGCTGTGCGCGCTGTTCCTGCGGCACTTCCGTCCGCTGGTGAGCAACGGCCACGTGTACGTTGCCATGCCGCCGCTGTATCGCATCGACGCCGGCAAACAGGTGTACTACGCGCTCGACGATCCCGAGCGCGACCAGATCCTCAAGCGCATCGGGAAGGACAATCCCCGCGCCAAGCCCACCGTGACCCGCTTCAAGGGCCTGGGCGAGATGAACCCGGGGCAGCTGCGCGAGACCACCATTGATCCGCGCACCCGCCGCCTGGTGCAGCTCACCATCGACGTCCGCGACGAGACCGACAAGCTGATGGACATGCTGCTCGCCAAGAAGCGCGCCGCCGACCGGCGCGAGTGGCTCGAGCGCAAGGGCAATCTCGCCGAAGTGCAGGTTTGATCTGAACGATTCACGAAACGCTGCGTCTCGGCAGCGGAACGCGACCGCAGAGTCGATTTTCCAGGGCGCTCAAAAACAGGGATGTTTTTGCGCGAGTCCCCACGGAAGGGTTTGCGACGTCCCTGGAAAATCGACTCAAGGGAACGTTCCGGTTGGGCAGCAGACTTAGGGTTCTCAATGCAAGACCAGGAACTGAACTTCGAAGGCATCGAGCGCCAGCCGCTGCGCGCGTTCACCGAGAAGGCCTACCTCGATTACTCGATGTACGTCATCCTCGACCGCGCACTGCCCTCGATCGGCGATGGGCTGAAACCCGTTCAGCGCCGCATCATCTACTCCATGAGCGAGCTCGGCCTCTCGGCCGCCTCCAAGCACAAGAAGTCCGCGCGCACCGTGGGTGATGTCATCGGCAAGTTCCACCCGCACGGCGATTCCGCCTGTTACGAGGCGATGGTGCTGATGGCGCAGCCGTTCGCCTACCGCTATCCCATCGTGGACGGCCAGGGCAACTGGGGCTCGCAGGACGATCCGAAGTCCTTCGCCGCCATGCGCTACACCGAGGCCAAGCTCACCGCCTATGCGCAGGTCCTGCTCGGCGAGCTGGCGCACGGCACCGCCGACTGGACGGCGAACTTCGACGGCACGCTCGAGGAGCCGCTGATCCTGCCGGCGCGCCTGCCCAACCTGCTGCTCAACGGCACTTCCGGCATCGCCGTCGGCATGGCCACGGACATCCCGCCGCACAATCTGCGGGAGGTGGCGGCCGCGTGCATTGAGCTTCTGGAAGAGCCGGACTCGAGCACGGCCGCTCTGATGAAGCACATCAAGGGTCCGGACCTGCCCACGGGCGCCGAGATCGTCTCTCCGCGCACCGACCTCAAGGCGATCTATGAGAAGGGCGTCGGCTCCTTCAAGGCGCGCGCGACCTACAAGATCGAGGACGGCAACGTGGTCATCGACGCCTTCCCGTACCAGGTCTCGCCCGCGCGGGTGCAGGAGCAGATCGCCGAGCAGATGCGCGCCAAGAAGCTGCCGATGATCGAGGACGTGCGCGACGAGTCCGACCACGAGCACGCGGTGCGCCTGGTGCTCGTGCCCCGCACGAGCCGCGTGGATCTGGTGGAGGTGATGAACCACCTGTTCGCCACCACCGATCTCGAGCGCAACTATCGGGTCAACCTCAACATCATCGGCCTCGACGGCCGGCCGCGCGTGCTGGGGCTCAAGAGCATCCTGGGCGAATGGCTGCGGTTCCGCGTGGCCACCGTCAAGCGGCGTCTGCAGCACCGCCTGGAGAAGGTGAGCCGGCGGCTGCACGTCCTCGACGGCCTGCTCGTCGTCTACCTCAACCTCGACGAGGTGATCCGCATCATCCGGCGCGAGGACGAGCCGAAACCCGTTCTCATGAAGCGCTTCAAGCTCTCGGAGGAGCAGGCCGAGGAGATCCTCAACACCCGCCTGCGCCATCTGGCGAAGCTCGAGGAGATGAAGATCCGCGAGGAGCAGAAGGCGCTCGCCGCCGAGCGGCGCGACCTCGAGGCGCTGCTGGCGAGCCAGGCGAAGCTCAAGCGCCTGGTGGCCGCCGAAATCCGCGCCGACGCCGACCAGCACGGCGATGCCCGCCGCACCCGCATCATCGAGCGGGAGGCGGCGCAGGCCATCGACGAGACGACGCTCATCCCCAACGAGCCGGTGACCGTCGTGCTCTCGACCGGCGGCTGGGTGCGAGCGGCCAAGGGACACGAGATCGACCCGCACACGCTTTCCTACAAGAGCGGCGACGCCTTCCAGGCGATGGCGCGCGGGCGCAGCCTGCAGCCGGCGGTGTTCGTAGACAGCACCGGGCGCACCTATGCGCTGCCGGCGCATTCGCTGCCCTCCGCGCGAGGCCAGGGCGAGCCGCTGTCCGGGCGGTTGAACCCTCCCGACGGCGCCAGGTTCGCCGGCGTCATCATGGGCGAGCCCGAGGATCTGTGGCTGCTCGCGAGCGATGCGGGCTATGGATTTCTCGTGAGCCTGAAGGAGCTGGTCACCGACCGCCGCGCCGGCAAGACCGTGCTCAACGTTCCGCAGCATTGTTTCGCACTGCCGCCGGCGCCGGTGTCCTCGCGCGAGGGTCTGGTGGCGGCGGTGAGCAGCGAGGGCAAGCTGCTCGTGTTCCCCGTGGGCGAGGTGCCGGAAATGCCGCGGGGCAAGGGCAACAAGCTGTACGACATTCCGGGCAAGAAGGCGGCCGCGCGCCAGGAATGGCTGGCCGGTGCCGTGGTCGTGGCGCCCAAGGGGAGCCTGGTGCTCTGGTCGGGCGAGAAGCGAAAGACCCTGCAGTGGAAGGATCTCGCGTCTTATCTCGGCGAGCGTGCGCGGCGCGGCGCGGCGCTTCCCCGGGGCTGGCCGCGGGACATCGACCGGCTGGAGGCGCTGCCGCCCGAGTGAGCGGCCCGATCCGCCGCGAGCGGGCTAACCCAGGCTGCGCGTCTGGGTCGGCGCGCTCCGGCTTCGCAGCCGTGACGTGCGCGCGTCGGCCGGCAGCCCT
>OBLK01000047.1_pt1 | contig 53673 bp, 51 predicted proteins | sample 1518871 | NCBI WGS metagenome assembly OBLK01 (sample SAMEA2464837, study PRJEB22497) | soil metagenome | biome: Grassland; feature: Farmland; material: Clay | place: Australia | collected 2013-02-01 | depth 0.8 m
GTATTGCTACCGTCCCAAGGGCCATTACCTTCTGCTCAACCAGCTCGAAGCCGTGATTCCTGATCTTTGCCCCCATCTGCTCCGGGGAGATGAAATTCCTGACAGAATCGGCCAGATAGCTGTAGGAATCTGAATTTGTTGCCCTGTCCCCGATCCTCGGGACTATCCTGTAGAAGTAGAAGCCGAAAAGCCTGCTGAAAACAGGGTTTTCCGGAGGGTATATGTCAAGGTTCACGAAAATTCCGCCAGGCTTGAGAACACGGTTCAGCTGATCGAGATAGCTGTCAACGCTTGAAAGGTTCCTTGTCAGGAAACATGAGGCGGCCCTGTCGACGGATGAAGACTCAATTGGCATATCTTCCGCGGACCCGACTACAAACTCAACACCGGACAGCAGCGACGGGCGGAACATCTTCTCGGTTATGTCAAGCGATATGACCTTGCAGTTGCCGCAGCTGTTTCTAATCATTTTGGTGAGCTTGCCGGTGCCGGCACCTGAATCAAGCACAGTCATGCCGGGCTGCAGCCCCATGAGCATGAGTACCTTTTTCCTCCACGGCTGGTCCATTCCAAAGCTTATGATGGAATCCAGAAGGTCATACTTGTCCTGAATGGCCTCGAAAACACCCCTGACATGAACTTCTTTCTCAACCATGGCACACTCCGGAAGGAATGCTGCTACTCCTGCAAAGTGGCGAACTGTGCGTGAGGAACACCTTCTATGTAGATGATGTTTTCCTCATCTACAAAGCCTTCCATTATTGCTATCTTCACTACTTTCTCACCAACAAGGTTTGCAATGGTGCACATCCTGAGAGATGATATGAAAGTATCCCTGGATACAATCACGTCTCCGTAGAATTCCCTTATGACTTTAAGATGAAGTATCCCTTCCCTCAGCTCCCTTCCCAGAAGATTTGAATCGGCTGCTGCCAGAAGAGTCTCTCCCTGTGTGTTTATGAGGTTCATGTTTATTCTGTCTGTCATCTAATCACGGCTTACCAGGTCAACTGTCCTGTCGTTGGGGGAGTATATCATTCCATTCTTCTTCATATTGTTTATGATTGTGGTGACCCTCTCCTTGGATATGCCCCTGCTAACCGCAGTTTCAATAACTGATTGGACTGTTGGGGCTCTCTTGTTTTCCCTCTTCATGTCCCTGATTATATCGTGGACGGTTTCAACTTCGTTCCTCTGCCCGGAGCTCATGCCTGTAAGGAGTATGTCGATATCAACGACGCCATTGTTCATGGAGACGTCTTTCAGATAGAAATCAACAACAGCCTTGGCCAGCAATGCATCCTTCGGAGTGACAATGGGGGAAAGCCTTGCCTTGGCTGCTGCTTCTGCAAGCCTGATTGTAGATTCGAGCTGCCTTGCAGTAATTGGAATTGACTCTCCACCTGCGTTTCTGGTATTGACGTATTCGTCCTTCAGGATCTCTATAGCTTCCTCTGAAAGCCTCGGAAATACCTTTGACCTTGCATACGAGACATATTTCCTCAGGGTCTCCTTATCAACGGGAGGGACCATTCCCTTCTCCTCCTCGACCTCGATATCCTCAATCTTGCTGCTCTCAAGGCTCTTGTATATTTCACCCACTTTGTGGGCAGCAAGTATGTGCAATGCAAGCTTTTCGTCTTTTTCCCTGCTGGGCTGGTCAATGATCTTGAATATAACATCAAACCTTGAGATTAAAGGGGGCGGAAAATCAATCTGGTCTACAATGGGCCTGTTCTGGTCATATCTCCCGAATTTGGGGTTGGCTGCACCTAGTATCGAACATCTGGATTTCAGTGTGGCCATAATTCCCGCCTTGGAAATTGTTACCGTTTGCTGTTCCATGGCCTCATGCATCGCTGCCGTATCCCGCTCATCCATCTTGTCCAGTTCGTCAATGGCGGCAAATCCATTATCTGCAAGGACAAGGGCTCCTGCTTCAAGAGTCCACCTGCCTTCTCCAAAATCATCCCTGACTGCAGCCGCGGTCAGGCCTGCTGCGCTGGAACCTCTTCCGAATGCGAAAACACCTCTGGGTGAAACTTCAGCCATATATTTGAGCAATTGAGATTTGGCTGTTCCCGGGTCACCAACCATGAGAATGTGTATGTCTCCCCTCATGGTAGTCCCGTCTTTCATTGTTTTCCTGATCCCTCCGAACATCTGCAGAACAAGGCTTGTTTTTACCATTTCCATTCCATATATCGTTGGCGCTATGGAACGGGCTAATTTCTCAATTATCTCCGGTTGCTTGGAGAGCTCAATTATTGTTTTTTCATCTTCCTGCGTGACCTTTACGCTTTCGACTTCCTTGCTGTCCTTCTTGAAGTTGACGCAGTAAACATAAATGTTGAATTCGGTGAGAGGCACAGCTCCAGCCCTCTTCTGCTCAGCTTTGAGGACTCCGTAAATAGTGACCCTGTCACCCGGGAATATCCTCCCCGTAATATCATCTTCAAGAATCACAGTTATCCTCTGGGGTTGGGCTCCGCCGTCAAGCGTTTCAGGATTCTCCTGAATTTCTATCTTCTGGACATCAACAAACTCGGACTCAGAAGTGTCGAGCTTGAACCTTGTCTTGGGCTTCTCAGTATCGCAATGCTGGCACCTTGAGGGCTCGTCAAGCCTGCCCCTGTCCTGTGGTACGTTGTTGATCTCGCCACATGCACTGCACACAAAAGCTGCAATCTGAAGCCGGGGGAGAACTTCCGTGTTCTTTCTTATAATCCCGCTGACACTTATGAGCTTCCCGACATTCTGGCTCCGTATGTTCCTTATTTCATACTGGACATCCTGCTCTGGCACTTCAAGAAGCCTTATGTTAACCCTTCTTGAGTCATTGATTCGTGCAGGGTAAATGTCTTCTCTGATCACGGATTCCCCGATCGAAAGGTAAATCTCAGGATATTCTATCAGATTGCTTGAAAACTCATTATTGTAGTCTGTTATCTCCCTGAAGGAGATGTAGAGCGACTTTTCATCAGGATACAATTCACTCAACTTATTGATCCTGTCCCTGTACTCGAACTGGTCAAAGAACCCTTCCCACAGGGCCCTGACCGTATCCACTTCAATTTCGTTGGGAGAAAGCATCCATCCACCTATGTTGCTGAAGATTAATAGAATTTTGTATGTCATCAGAAAATGAGTAAAAGGGCGCCCAACTTAATCAGGCGTGGAAATTATTTATAGAGAAGGGTTATCCCATGCATAATGCCGCCGTAGCTCAGCCTGGTAGAGCGCGTGCTTGGTAAGCACGAGGCCGCGGGATCGAATCCCGTCGGCGGCTTTCTCATAGAACATGAAAATTGTCGTATTTGATCTCTTTAAGTAACATTTAAATACAGAACCTTTGTGTTAATTATAAGAACGGGGGAGATCATATTAGGGGAGGAATGTTTGGTGTTGGAATGTTTTTACTGATAGTTGGCGGATTTCTGGCCTATCAGTTCTATACTTTGTATGAGGCGCTACTTTCTGTTATAAACTCGGCAGGTTTTAGTCTCTTTTTTGGTGAATATGCTGCAATCAATAACAATCTTGGCTATCACTTGTTGAACTCATTGGGTCTAATGTCGTTGAATTCTTCGCAATCTCCTGATGCTGCATTGACAACCGCAGAAATATTCCTTGCGATAACGGCCGTTCTCGCAGTTATTGGACTTATCCTCACGATAGTTGGGGCGGCCACCAAGAAGCGTGCCTCTTGAGGAATACAACGGCACCTTTCTCTTCCAGACTCGTTGATTTAACCCAATAGATCGCTAAATTCCGAATCTGTATGCCTTCCAAGGAAAATCTATCCCTTTATAGTGTACTGCCTTTATCCTTCGTCTGCACGAACCACTAGGACATGTGTACGATTACTCATACCAACATGCATAATCCTTTTTTTTCCACAGGTAAGGTTTCAGACCAAAATCTTCGGCGATTCCCCATATACTGTCAATCCGGAAATAAGCCTGAAAGTACGGATATGATTGTTTCTTGTGAAATGAACGGTGATTCTCTTACTCGGAAACTCCTCTTTACAATCTGGACAGTGATATAGATGGGAACAACTCACTGCCACGTTCGTGTCGGATGGTATATCAGGTGACACGATGATGTTTTCCGGCGTACCTACACTGATCATCGGCATTATACGGGAAAGGAGGGCAAGGAGAAGAAAGGAGCTTCTTGTCTCCTCAACATGTGAAAATCTTATCTCCTTCCCTGGAAGCATAACCCTTTAATCTTCCCGTATGTTCAAACTATGCCTGAAGGTGAATGGAAGTGGCAGTCGTGATTATCTCGGAATATGTTCTTGTCCTGTTTATTTCACTATCCATAGTGGGCGGCTTTGCATTGGGTGTATGGGTCCAAAGGCTGTTTGTCTGGTACCCGTTCGGCCTGAATCCCCTTACCGGCAGGGAAGCCATGATCGGGAAGAGTGCAACCGTTACACTCGTAAAGCAGGGTTACATCGAGGTGAAGTTCGACTCGCAGATTTGGAAGGCAAGAGTGATCGGCTCAAACTACGCTGAAAAAGGAGATACGGTCGTTATCAGGGACGTGATTTCAAACACCCTTCTTGTGGAGTAAACGGGAATCCAGGACAGGATCACTGTTATGCATGAATCCAGCAATAAAGTTGCCTTTAACTAGCCAAGGGAAAGCAGATTCCAAGATCATACGGGGGGAATCCAGGACAAATTAATCTATACCCACGGTTAGCCAAACAGATCATAAATGATTAATATATGACTTGAATCGATAGAATTGGATGCTATATGGCCTGGAAGAAAACAATTACCCTCAAGGCTCTTGAGAAAGCTGGAAACACCTCCGTGCAGGTGGGCGACAAAGTAGTTTTTATAGCGCACTCTGACGGAAAACTGTATGCAATGGATGGAGTATGTTCACACGCCAGATGCATACTTGGAACCTTGGTTCAGGAAAACAAGACAGTAAAATGCTGGTGCCACGATGCAGTCTTCGAGCTGGAAAACGGGAAAATGATAGAACCGCCCTATGTGGCAAAAAATGCCCCGATGGAGAAACTTGGCCTGAAGACCTACGAAATTAGGGAATCAGGTGGATTTGTGGAAGTCGATTTGCCGGATTAGGTCATCTCGACCAATTTTTTTGCTTTTGCCTGCCTGATGGGAGAATCTATCCAATATCGCAAACTCCCCGGTTTCAACTCCCGTTTTTCTGCAATTTTTCCCTGTATGCAGGAGAATATTTGATGCACTTGAGGATCGCTTCTTTCATGCTGGTGTGGTCTGCAATACCTTTGCCGGCAATGTCAAAGGCCGTGCCGTGATCGACGGATGTCCTCAGGAACGGCAACCCCAGATTCATGCTTACAGTTTTCGAGAAATTGAGCATTTTGGCAGCGATATGGCCCTGATCGTGATACATGGACAGAACAATGTCATATCTTCCAGACGCTGCCTGGTGGAAAACAGAATCCGCAGGAATGGGTCCCTCCACATCAAATTCCGCTTTCGCCCTCTTGATTGCCGGGATAATCTCATCGATCTCCTCTCTTCCAAAAAGGCCATTTTCCCCTCCATGCGGATTTAACGCTGCTACAGCAATCTTCTTGCGCGATATGCCGAGATAATCCAGAGAGCGTTTTGAAAGCTCTATGAAATGGTACACATTCTCCTCATTGACAAGATCGCACGCCTGCCTTAATGAAACGTGTTTGCTGAGGAATATTATCCTCAGGGCTTCAACCTCAAAAACGGTGACCACATCCGTTGAACCGGTCAGGCCAGCCAGCATATCGGTATGATCTTTGTATTTTGAGCCTGCCATTAGGATAGATTCTTTGTTAACCGGTGCTGTACAGATCCCGTTTATCTTCCCATCAAGCGCCAGTTGGACGGCCTTTTCGATGCTCTCTCTGGCCACCCTGCCGGATTCTCCGGACACTCTGCCTACTGGAATCCTGCCAGCTTCAATGTCCACAAAGGTGGCACTTTCAATATTTTCAAGTGGCAGGCTCAACTCCTCTGCCACACTTATGAAATTTGCACGGTTCCCTAACAGCACCAGGCCGGAGCCATCCATATCTTCAGAAAGTACCGATTTTGCAACGATTTCTGGCCCTATTCCGGAAGGGTCTCCCAATGTTATTCCTATTCTGTTCATTCAACCAACCAATACTTTTCAGTGTGCCCAGGCGGCAATCCACGCCATCATGGGACAGCAGCCTGAAGGGACATCTATTTGGCATCCAAATATCTGTCTATTTGATTTCAGGCAGTGATCTCATCTTCAAGCGAGAAAATGCAGGAAACGACGTTGAAAGGCCAGAATGATTAGGGACTCAAAGATAACCCGCTCAATTATTATACGGTATGAGCTTGGATAACCATGCACCAAGAAATCACCAGATGGTACCCATGAATTCACTAGCATACGGCCCGGTCCCTTCCAGGAGGCTTGGAATGAGCCTTGGAGTAAACAACATACCTCCAAAGGTATGCAGCTATTCCTGCGTTTACTGCCAGCTTGGCATTACCCCGGAGGAGGATATAGTGAGGCGGGAATTTTTCGATCTTCATGAAATCAGCAGGGCTGTGGAGAACAGGGTCAAGAAGACCAAACTGTCAGGCGGCAGGGTTGATTACATCACTTTTGTTCCAGACGGGGAACCTACTCTCGACAAGAATCTCGGAACAGAAATTGAATCGTTGAAAGAGACTGGAATAAAAATTGCAGTGATTACAAACTCATCATTGCTATGGATGAAGGAGGTAAGGGAGAACCTCATGCTCGCAGACTGGGTTTCCCTGAAGGTAGACACCGTTGACACGAAAGTTTGGAAAAAGATAAACAGGCCTTCCAGGCAACTGTCGCTCGAAGCAATAATGGATGGGCAGATCAAATTTAGTAAAGAATTCCCGGGTACTCTTACCACAGAAACCATGCTGGTTTCAGGCTTGAATGATGGCGTTCAGGCAATAAGGGAAACAGGAAAATACATTAACGAACTGAAGCCCCAGACCGCTTATCTGTCTGTACCTACGCGCCCTCCGGCAGAAAGCTGGGTGGAGCCTCCCGACGAATTCTCATTAAACCGGGCCTATCAGGTGATGAGCAGCATTGTGGAAAAAACCGAGTGCATAACAGGCTATGAAGGCAATCTCTTCACGTACACAGGGGATATAGTTGAGGATATCACGGGTGTCGCTTCTGTTCACCCGATAAGGAGGGAAGGGGTCGAGGATTTGCTGCAAAGGTCCGGTGAAAGCTGGGAGCTGATCGAAAGGATGATCTCAGAGGGGCTGATCAGCGAAGTCGAGTACAACGGCATTAAATTCTATATGCGGAAATTTACCGAATAGAATGGACTTTGTGCTTATTGGCCGGTGACTGCAACTAGCTTGTACTCAATGTCATCCATGGTTCTTAGAACTTTTTCCTTTACCTTTATAACGGAAATCCCGGCCGATTTGTACAGTTCAACAAGCTCGTCTCTCGTGTAGAATTTTGCGAACTTGTAAAAACCCCTCCTTTCTTTCATTATATTGGAAATATATTCCGAGTCCCGGTCAAGTATCACAGTTACAACGATTCTTGAAACTCTCTTTGCCTCTATCAGTGTCTTCAGTGGATTCGACAGAAAGCATATGGTCACCATATTGAGCGAATAATCAAACTCATTGTCATCAAAGGGGAGATGCTCAGCGTTTGCCAGAATTGCATGAACTCCTCTTTCGGAGGCAAGTTTTACCATGTTTTCAGACAGGTCAATTCCTACCTCAACCCCCAGCTTTGAGGCGAACCTTCCTGTCCCAACTCCGATCTCGACGCCCCTTCCGTGAGGGAGAATGGATGATATGAACTCAACCTGGTCACTGAACTCCTTTGGGTGTTCGTCATACCACTGATCATAATCCTCGTAGTTCCTGTCGAAGTACTCGATTTTCCAGTCCTGCATTCCAATATACAAATTTGAAGGAGGGTATAACATTTAATCCCTCAATGTAAGTCGCTGCTCTATTGAAATAACAGCGGCCTTATCCTTTCAGGCACTCGAATTATATTGAAAAGAACAGCAGGTTGAATAGGCGCACAATGTATCTTATTCATGGAGGTGGAATAAATCCACCACCTGCATTTCCATACAATGAATAGGGATGTCCTCAAAGCAATGAGGGCTCTTCCGGAAAGGACGAAGTACTCGATACGATAAATTCTGCAAAAACCAGTTCTCTCCACACGCTATAAGGAAATAAACGATGGCAGACGCTTCCTGACCAACCCTGTTTATTTTATATGGCAGCATGAGGGATATTTAATTTCCAACGATTTCAACATATATGCTCAAGCGGGCAAGGTTTGTATATTTTTATCGTCAACAATCCCTATATACTTGTTTTGATAAGGATTCATTGCATGGCAAGTGGGGTTTTTGGTAGAACTGAGCCTGTTTTCTCTTTCCTGTGGACTTATCTCAGGAATCACAAGAGAGCACTGTGGCTGGTGATCCCGCTCTCGTCCTTATCCATTCTGTTCAGGATCCTGATACCGGTGCTCATAGGGGATTCGGTTAACCGGGTGGTAAGTGGAAATGTTGCCGGTGTTGTGAACATTTCTGTTATTATCGTTATAATATCTGCTGTAGCAGCGGTAGTCCAGTATGCAGTGAGCTATGGCTCAATGTACCTGTCGCACACACTTGCCAGGGAAGCCAGGAGCGACCTTTACAGATCAATGCTCAACAAGAACTTCACATTCTTTGACTCAAGCGGGTCCGGAGATCTACTTTCCAGGATGACCATGGACGTTGAAGCCGTAAGAAGGCTGGTATCGGTTGGATTGTCGCAGTTCCTTACAACGATATTCATGATAGTTGTTGCCGGAGCAATACTCTTCAGCCTTGGCTTTTACTACTTCCTGGTATTCGTTGCACTCATACCGACCCTTCTCTTAGTGAGCGCATATCAGCAGAAGCTCCAGAGACCATTCTGGAGGTCATTGAGGAAAAGATACGGTTTCATGGGAGACCATCTTCAGGAGAATCTCACTGCCCACAGGGTGATAAGGAGCTTTAACGCTGAAAAAAGGGAGAACAGCAAATTTACTGGAATCACTGGAAAGTACTTTTCAGACTATGAGAGCATATCCTCCATCAGGGGTTTCTACACCCCACTTCTTTCCCTCATAGTGAGCCTGGGCGCTGCTTTCATAATCTATGAGGCGGGAATCCAGGTTATAAACTCGTCCTGGAACATAGGAAATCTCGTGGCGTCAATAAACATATACTCCATGCTGCTGTTTCCTGTCACTTTTCTGGGAAGAATTGGGGCTTTTATTGAGAACGCCAGATCAGGCGTGGAGCGAATCGGAGGAGTTGAAAACGACTCAAGGGCTGATTATGCCTCAACCGGAAGTTCCAATGAGAAGCCTGAAAAAAACAGCATATCATACCATAACGTTTCACTGGTCAGAGGCAGGCAGCAGGTGATCAGGAACATCTCCATGGAGATAAGGGAAGGCGAGACCGTTGGAATTGTTGGAAGAACGGGATCCGGAAAGTCGTCCCTCGTGGACATGATTCCCAGGTTCTATCTTCCGACAGAAGGCAGGGTGTATGTTGGAGGTGCGGATACTTCCACGATCGACCTCTCTTACCTTCGGAAGTTTGTTGCCCTTGTGCCACAGGATGTTGTGATATTTTCAGGGTCAATAAGGGAGAATGTCACACTAGGTGATCCTGAAATAACGGACGATGATGTGGTGAGTGCCCTGAAAACTGCTTCAATTTACGATTTTGTCGAAGACCAGGAATACGGTCTTGATACGAAAGTCGGCGAAAGGGGGATAACCCTCTCCGGAGGCCAGAGGCAGAGGGTGGCCATAGCGAGGGCAATAGCCTCCAGGCCAAGGGTACTGATTCTGGACGACGCAACATCATCTCTCGATGCCGAAACCGAATCAAACATCATAGAGTCGCTCAAGGACGCAGTAGATGGGCTTACAACCATAACTATTTCCCACAGGCTTTCCACCATGAAGCTTGCTGACAGGATATTCGTCATTGAAGGGGGCGAGCTCATTCAATCCGGGCCATTGTATGAGCTTTCCGGGAGTGAAGGCGCATTTTCAAAAATGTTTCTGGGGGCGACCGCAGTCAATGACTGAATGGGACCTTAACGATGCACGGGAAAAATACGGCTCAATGTCTCTGATGAAGCGGATGCTATCCGATCTGCTGAAAAACAGGCGGGAATCTGCAAAGGTAATTGCTTCAGTTCTGGCAATAAGCGCCGTCGGCATGACCGCACCGTTGGTCCTGGGGCTGGCTGTTAATGCAATCACATCGGGAATCCCGGAAATGCTTCTCTTGTTTGCCCTTATTTATGCCGTTCTCTACATCATCAATTATGTAGCAAGGAAAATACAGATGCGCGATGTCATGGTGCTTGCACAATGGTACATCAAGGAACTGAGGGACAATGCATTCCGTAAACTCCAGTCCGTACCGATCTCATTCTTCACGGAGATAAAGACTGGAAGGATCATAAGCAGGCTCACAAACGATGCGGAAGCACTGAGCGATTTCCTCACATTTCAGGTCTCGCAGGTCGTGTCCGGCATAACAACAGTCGTTGCATCCATAGCCATCATGGGGATACTCGATCCGTCGCTCACACTGTATGCAATAGCAGTTATCCCCGTTTTGTTCATATTCTCATTCTCAATCCAGGGAAAGGTCAGGCAGAGGTACCTCAACACCAGAAGGGCAATTGCAAGCCTGACGGGAACGGTCGCGGAGGACATTGGCGGAATACGGGCTATAAAAGGGTTTGCGACGGAGGGAAGGATGACAGGCAGGTTCTCCGGCCTCAATGATGCTAACCTGCATGCAAACCTTTCAGCCTCGAAGCTGGCATCAATGTTTGGAAGCATAGTGCGGATAATCGAAGCATCGGGCATTGCACTTGTAATTTACATAGGTGCAGGGCAGGCAATTTCGGGGGTTATCACGATCGGCCTTCTTGTCTCTTTCCTCTCCTATGTTCAGGGTTTCTTCGACCCCGTAATACAGCTTTCACAGTTCTACAACTCATACCAGTCTGCTACAATAGGCCTCGGAAGGCTGTACCAGATAATCGACTACGAGGAGGAAAGGGACGAGGGCACCCATGAACCCGAAGGCATTGCCCAGGGAATCACCTTCGATAACGTTTCCATGAAATTCGGGAACAGCTATGCACTGAAGAACGTGACATTCTCTATAGGAGCGGGTGAAAAAGTCGCAGTAGTCGGCCACACCGGCGCGGGAAAAACCACTCTGGCAAACCTGATACTGAAGTTCTTCCACCCTTCGGCAGGAAGGATATCCCTTGACGGTGTTGATCTTGAGGACATCAGGACTGCAAAGTACAGGGACATCACTTCAGTCGTGCTTCAGGAGCCGCTGCTTTTCAAAGACACTATCCTCGGGAATGTAAGGTACTCAAACCCCGGAAGCACGGATGACCATATCAAGGAAATATTCACGGGATTTGGGCTTGACGACATATTCAGCAATCTTCCCGACGGCCTTGACACCGAGATTGGAGAGAGGGGGAACGGGCTGTCCGAAGGCCAGAAACAGGCAATCTCAATAGTCAGGGCAATAATACGCGACCCTAAACTGATAATAATGGATGAAGCCACATCACAGCTTGACCTTTACACCGAAAGGAAAATACAGGATGCGCTTGCACGGTTCCTGAAGAACAGGACCGTCATAATAATTGCACACCGGCTCTCTACAATCTCCTTTGCGGACAAGATAGTGGTGCTTGACCATGGCAAGATAGCAGAGGAGGGCGAATTCAACGAGCTTATTTCCCACAGGGGGCTTTTCTTCAAGCTGTATGAAACACAGAATGTTCTCGCTTCATGACAAGGGAAACCAGCTCGCTTCAGGAACCTTCTCTATCTTGCAGGATTCCCGCTTACTTTCTCCTTGTAGAGGGGCACGGAAATTGCTGCCAGATCAGAGCCGTCCTGGAGCCCCCTTAGAATTTTAACCGGCCTCCTCATGCTCTTGAACTCCTCCTTGATTGCAGCATTGAGCGGGCTGAAAAGCTCCTTTCCTGCTCTCGATATCCCCCCTCCAATTATCACAACTTCGGGGTCCAGTATTGAAATTATGTTGACTATCCCCACGGCAAGGTAATAGATGGTTTCCTCAATCATCAGCTGGGCAAACATATCGCCTTTTCTCCTTGCCTGGAAGACTTTCGAGGCATCGATCTCGTAAGGCCGCAGAGACGAAAGTGTCTCAGAATCCCTCACCGCACTCACATTCTCAGACACACGCCTTGCTATTCCTTTGCCCCCTGCTATGGCTTCAAGGCAGCCTTTCCTTCCACATCCGCAGGTAGGCCCGTTCGACATTATGACCATGTGCCCCATCTCTCCGGCGAGCCCATGGCTCCCCTTGTAAAGCTTCCCGTTGATGAAGGCGCCGCCCCCTATCCCCGTGCTGAGGGTAAGGTAAACGAAATTCTCGATCCCTCTCCCTGATCCGAAGAGGCTTTCGGCAATCGTTGCTGCCGTGGCGTCGTTTTCAAGTGTTGCAGGAGCATCAAAAAACTCCTCCATTGGCTCCACTATTGCAAAATTGTTAAGCCCAAGAATGTTCGGCGATGATATCACTGCTCCCTTTTCGGAGTCAACCAGCCCTGCAAAAATAATGCCCACAAGGTCCGGTTTTTCGACTTCAGCCTTCAGGAGCGCTTCTTTCCCCATGGATTCAAGCTGCTGTGTCAGCCGTTTCTTGCCGAGATGCCTGATTGTCGGCTTTCTCACACGTGAAAATATGTGTCCGTCTTCATCCCCGACGACAGCCGATATCTTTGTCCCGCCCACGTCGAAGCCGAGGATAAACCGAGTCATCGAAGTTAATTTTCTGCTACCATATAAATATGAGCCGGAGGAGGAGCCTCTCACTCGCGCCTGACTTTCAGGGTGAGCCCATCGATCCCCGTTACCACAACGGTATCTCCTTCCTGGATGGTGGAACCGTCTGTGCTTACGGCTTTCCACATGACACCCTCAATTGAAATCCAACCTGTTGGGGACAGCTCTTTCTTGACTGTTGCAGTCTTATCTATGAGGCTCTCAGCCCCGGTATAACGTTTTCTTTTCAAGGAACCCACCAGATGCTTGAACAGCAATCCTAGTATCACGGCTAATATAATTATTGCTATGGCGGCAACGTAATCTCCCGTGCCGTACGGTGAAGGTGAATACCCGGGATTTGTTGAGGAATACGGGGCTGCAAGGAGGAAGGTTCCAATCATTCCCACAACCACTCCTGAGATGAGTGCCGCACCGTGTCCTGTTTTTATCTCAATCAGTATCAGCGCTGCCCCAACTATGAGCAGTACGAGCCCGACTATTGAAGCGCTTATGACTTCAGCCCCAAGAAATCCAAGGGCGATCAGAACGATGCCCGCAACTGACAGCACCACTGAACCATGGTAGAAATCCGCCATTATGGCTATTGCCCCAAGGAGTATGAATATGCCGTCAACAAAGGGATTGCTCAGGAAGCTGATGAAGCTGTCATAAACTGAAGGGTATGCATTCCCTATGTGGTACGATGACAAATTCTCCGAGGCAAGGAACGAGGAAAGGTTGTCTGAAAGCCTGTCTGCTATATGGATGTTCACAGCAGTTCTGGCATCATATGCAACATTGTTGGAGACCATGAGGGCTGCTGCGGTCGTATTCCGGTTATGTGAGGCAGCCATGCTAACCATGAGTGCCTGCATTGCAGCTTCTGTGTGGTTCTGCTGAAGTGAACTGCCTCCAACAACAATCGGCGTTGAAGGGCCGATGTATGAACCGTTGCCCATGCCAATCACGTCGGTGGACATCGCGACATAGGACCCAGCCGATGCGCCCATCGCATCAGTCGGTATGTATGTGTACACCGGAATCCCCGCAGCCTCTGTCTGGTTTATTGCGTTTATCATCTGCAGCATGCTGCTAAGCAACCCTCCGGGTGTGTTCATTTCAATGACAACTGCCTGGGTGTCCTGCTTGCTCACCGAATTCAGCGTCTGAACGATAAGGTTTGCTGACCCCGGGTCAATCTCCTGGTTGAGATGTATCACTACTACGCTCTTCTGCTGTGCGTGAGCCGGAAAAGCGGAAATGAGCAGAATTGAAATCAGCCCGAGAATAATCAAAAGCGCAAACCTTCGTGGCACATTTATTAATTATAAACAATATTATTAAGTTTTACACTAATTTCTTTTTCGCGGGCTACTGAGTATTTTTATTAAGATGGATGAGCTTTGGAACCCATGCAGAGGAGCCTTATCAGCGACATAATTGCCAACGACATTGAAGGGGAAGTGAACATTGCCGTCTGGATACAGGACACAAGATCACTCAAGAATGTTATATTCCTGACAGTCAGGGATACGTCGGGCATGGCCCAGGTGACAATAAGGAAAGGCACACTCGACAATGAAGAGAAAATCGTTGGCCTAAACAGGGAATCCGTCATAGCAGTAAAGGGAAAATGGGACAGGAAGTCAGCCTCAAAACTCGGCGTTGATATAGTCGCTGAGAAAATAGAAATTCTTAATGAATCCCTGGCACCGCTTCCTCTGGGCGTTGATGATCCGGTTGAAGCGGATTTCGATACAAGGCTCAACAACAGGTTCATTGATATCAGAAAACCGGAGAAAGCACTGATTTTCCAGATAGAGAGCACAATGCTGTGGGGGATACGCAAATTTTTCAACAGCCAGGAATTCATTGAAGTCCACACGCCAAAGATAGTGGCTGCAGCAACAGAGGGTGGTGCAGACCTTTTCAGCGTGAAGTACTTCGAGAAGGAAGCTTACCTTAACCAGTCACCCCAGCTATACAAGGAGATCCTTATGTCATGCGGCCTGGACCGCGTATTCGAGGTTGGACCTGCCTTCAGGGCTGAGCAGCATAACACGACCAGGCACCTGAATGAATTCACGTCAATAGACATAGAAGTAAGTTTCGCTGACCACAACGACGCAATGGCATTCCTTGAAAATGCGATTAAGCACGGTGTGGATGAAATGCTGTCCAGACACTCTGATCAGATGGAGAAGCACGGAATCCATGTTGACAGGGTGAAAACTCCCTTTCCCAGGATCACATACGAAGAATGCAGGAAGTTGATCAACGACGCTGGAATGAACCTTGAGTTCGGCGATGATTTCTCACCGGAACAGCTTAAGGTTATCGGGAACAAGTTCAATGGCTTCTACTTCATAATCGACTGGCCGTCCTCAATGAGGCCCTTTTACACAATGCCCAAACCTGAAGATCCGGCATTGACAAATTCATTTGACCTGCAGTTTAATGAACTCGAGATTACCTCTGGAGCACAGAGGGTCCACAATCCGGAAATATTAGAAAAAAGATTCTTGGATAAAGGCCTTAATCCAAGCGAATTTGATTTCTACATTAAAGCATTTAAATACGGGATGCCCCCTCACGCGGGGTGGGCAATCGGCCTGGAAAGGCTCGTGATGATCCTGTGCGGCCTGCCCAATATACGCGAGGCAACATTATTTCCGAGAGACAGGACGAGAATTGTCCCCTGAATTCCTTTTTTTACCTAAATCACCTTCTCCAAAAATATCTCTTTCGAGCTCTTCAAAACTGGCTGTGTCATCAAGGTCATAATCAAAGACTTTCTTCCGTGCCATTGGTGACCACATGAATGTACTAAATTCATGTATTTAACATTTTCTTATTCGATGTTCGATAAAACGTGAGGGCGTGACCTAAAATGATGTAAAAATAGGTTCCTATCGGGGTTATTTTACTGTTGTTATGCCATTGCCCTGTTTGTTAACAAGCACGACCGTAGGCTCCACGACGTATCTCGATTTTGAGACTCTTGTTATTGATACCAGAGCTGTTTTTCTAAGGTTGTCTTTGAAAATCTTTCGGATTTCCTTCACGAGGCTCTTGTTGACCATAAGCTCCACATAAATAGGGGATCCCATGTGGTACCATGTGGCGATTATTGATCCTTCCTCTATCTCCTCAATATCTTCTCGATCAACTTCGAAATCAAATCTCTGTCCTACATCGATTTTCAATTTGTCTACCTGAGATAACTAAAAAAACCAAGTTATTTAAGTTTTTTTTAGTTGAGAATTAGTCAAGATTTCGTTAAGCATACATGGGAACGCAAGAGTTATCAACCAGTAAGGCAGTCAGACAGCACTTCACCGTGACACTCATTCACGCGCTCTCAACAAGTTTTATGCCGAGGGCTTTTTCAAGCTTTCTGGCTGTTTTTATGTCCGGAAGTAATTCACCTCTCTCGATGTTAGAGAGGACGTGCTTCCTCTCCAGAATCTTTTTTGCGAGATCCTCCTGTGTCATTGAATGCCTTGACCTTGCCTCTTTAATCAGTTCGGCATATTCAGGAACTATGTCCAGTTCCTCAACGTTAGGCTTCCTCTTCGGTTTGGGCTTTGGCGTCGGCCTTGGGCCAGTCCTCACGTAGGAGGGTTTCTTTTCAGGGATTGTCACAGTAATCTCATCTGGTTTATTGTAACGGACCTTGTCGTATCCATGAATTGGGTTGACTGGTTCACCGAACTTTGCGCAGGTGTCGCACACGTTCAGAATTGCGTGGTCTATTCTGACTCTGTTGGTCTTTGTGGTCTTCCTGCCACACATTTCACATTCCATTTTGATCCAGATGAAAATGGAATCGAGCTTTAATAATTTAGGCTCTCACCCCATGACCAGTTAAAGTTTGCCATATAACACCTCCCGTGAGTCTGGCCGGAATCAGCACCGGCTTCCGGCAACTTATTTTAACCATCCCGGGCTTACGTTATAGTGGTGGCTGAAATCAAACTCGGCGAAAGCAGGCTTTCGCATCTTAACCGGAATTACTACACAGTATCCGATTACCCGGTAAGCGTTTATGGTGAACGGGTTTCGAAGAAAAAGGGAAAATACGTCAGATACTGGGACCCTAAGAGAAGCAAGCTCTCAGCAGCCCTGAACCTTGGCCTTGAGCATTTCAGCTTCAGGGCCGACAGCAATGTCCTCTATCTGGGAGCTTCAACAGGCACAACTGTGAGCCACATTTCCGATGTGTGCTATGAGGGCAGGATATTCGCTGTGGAGTCCTCGTACGAATCGTTTGTGAAGCTAATCAAGCTGTCAGAGGGGAGGAGGAACATTTTCCCAATCCTCGAAGATGCGAATTTTGTTGAGCGTTACGTGCATTTTCTGGATCGTATCGATACGATATACCAGGATATATCACAGCGGAACCAGGTCCAGATATTCAACAATAACGCAGCAAGCTGCCCGAATGCATCAAGCGCCATTCTCATTCTGAAAATGAGAGCAATATCATCAAGGCTTTCTGAAAAACAGATACTCAACAGATCACTCGAGGAAATCGAGGGCTTCAGGGTCAAGGAAGTTATCAACCTGAAGCCCTTCCACAAGGCCCATTACTTCATTTATCTGGAAAGGTAAGGGACCGGCATAGGGTCATAAACGATATTTTATTCTGCATTGGAATACGTGCATATGGACGTCAAGGAATTTTTTGGAAAATACGCAGAAGAGTACGCTAAGAGCGATTCCCATGCAAAGGGGTCCGACCTTGAGCTCCTGATAAGCCTCCTAAACGTTAACGCTTCTCTCAATGCACTTGACCTTGCCACCGGAACAGGGTTCACCGCTGTTGCATTGGCAAAAAAAGTAAAGCATGTTGCTGCGCTCGACAAGACCTCGGAAATGCTTTTACAGGCGAGAAAGCTCGCAGAATCCGAAAATACAGCTAACATAGAATTTGTTGTTGGGGACGTTGAAAAACTTCCATACAGTGACGGTGAATTCGACATTGTTACCAGCAGGAGGGCACCCCATCATTTCTCAGACAAGCCGGCGTTCCTTGCGGAGGCTTTCAGGGTGCTGAAGCCGGGCGGGACACTTGGGATATCAGACATGGTATCGCCGGAGGGCGATGTGGAACGCAGGTATGATAAATTTGAGGCCATAAGGGACCCTTCACATGCTGGGGCCGAAACCCTTACCTCCTGGAAACGACTGCTCAAGACTGCAGGATTCCAAATAAGGGAAGCAATCGGGTATGAGGACAGGATAAGGTTTGAGAAATGGCTGCATCCGGTTCCAATGGAATCAGAAGAAGGAAAGGAGTGCCTTGAATTCCTGACATATGCGACACCAGAATTTAAGAAACTGATAGGATTTATGGAGGATGATACTTCCTTCATAAAAAAGAGGGCAGTCATCGTTGCCGGTAAACCGGCTTAAGTCGGCAATATGCCGCGATAACCTAGGCAGGAGTACATCATGACTGAACAGAAGAATCCACTGGAACTGAAATTCTTTTCGGACAACCGATTCACTAGAAAACAGTGCAGCAATTGCCATCATTATTTCTGGACTGGCGATCCGGGCAGGAAGACCTGTGGGGACCCGCCATGTGACAGGTATACTTTCATTAACACCCCTCCAGTGAGCAGGAAATACACTCTGGACGAGATGCGGGAGGAGTTCATCAGCTTCTTCAGGGACGGGCACACCTTCATAAGCCCTTACCCTGTAGTTCCAAGGTGGAGGGACGATGTCCTCCTTGTCAACGCCTCAATCTATGATTTCCAGCCACACGTGACATCAGGTGTTGTGCCTCCTCCGGCAAACCCCCTCGTTATGTCCCAGCCGAGCATAAGGATGGTCGACGTTGACAATGTGGGCAAGACGGGCAGGCACCTTACAACTTTCGAGATGATGTGCCACGATTCATTCAACAACAGAAAGCAAGTATACTGGAAGGAAGAGACTGTTTCCTACTGCCACTCATTCCTGACGGAGAAGCTTGGGATTGAACCCAAGCTGGTAACCTACAAGGAAAAGCCCTGGTCGGGGGGCGGGAATGGCGGAAATGCTCTTGAGGTTCTTGTAGAAGGTCTGGAGGTCGCAACCCTTGTATTCATGGACATGGTGGCAGATCCCGAAGGCACCACAGAGATCGATGGTCTCACATATTCTCCGATGGAACTGAAGGTTGTTGATACCGGGTATGGGCTTGAAAGGCTCACATGGCTTTCCCAGGGGACACCGACAGTGTATGAGGCCATATATCCCGGCATAGTTGATCATGTTCTTGAAAACTCCGATGCAAGCCTCATTGACAGGAGGATTCTGGAGATAATTGTCCAGAATTTTGCAGAGCACGAGGATCTGCATGAAAACGAAATTATAAGGCTGATTCTCCCGGAGGTTGCAAGAATAGGCAACAATATGACGGAAGAGGAATTCCTGAAGGAATACAACACACTCAAGTCTGCGTTCGTTGTTGCAGACCACACGAGGACACTCCTCCTTCTGTTTTCAGATTATGTTATACCATCGAATGTAAAGGCAGGATATCTGGCCAGGCTCCTGATACGCAGAACCCTCAGGCACATTGAGCTGATTAACTTCAGGGGCACAATGGAGGAACTCATAGAGATGCACTGGGAAAGCCTCAGGAACATAGTAAAGAATTATCCCAGAGATTTTGTGCACCTTATGCTTCAGGAAGAGGCAGAGAAATATCAGGAAACCCTTGAAAAGGGGAGGGGTATAGTCGAAAGGTCATTGAGCAGGCAGAAAGAAATCAAGCCGGATGATCTGCTGAAACTCTACGACTCTTACGGCCTGCACCCGGATTTTGTCGCGTCAATCGTCAAGGAGAAGACTGGCAAAGTCATCGAGGTGCCAGATGATTTCCATACTCGTGTTATTTCCCTTCACGATAACGTTGAGCCCGGGAAGAAGCGGGAACTCCAGTTCCCCAGCATAAAAACCCGACCACTGTACTATGACGATGTCAGGATTTCAGAGTTCAACGCAATAGTCATGGATTCAGGCAATGGGTACATTATACTCAACCAGACTGCATTCTACCCTGAAGGTGGGGGCCAGCCTACGGATCTGGGGTATTTTGTATACAGGGGAAAGAAGATCCAGGTCAAGAAGGTTGAAAGGTACGGCGATACAATTGTGCACTGGATAGAAGGGGACATACCAAAGAGCTCCCGCATAATGGGGCATATCGACACTTTCCGCAGGCACAGGCTCATGGCGCACCATTCCGCAACCCACCTTATCCTCGGGGTGATGAAGGAAATACTCGGCCCGCACGTTTGGCAGTTCGGTGTGCAGAAAGGGGTTGAAACATCCCGGATTGACATAACGCACTACCGGAAGCTCAGTGATGAAGATATAAGGAAGATCGAGAGAAGATGCCTGGAGCTGATCAGGGAAGGGCGCAACATACGTGTAAAAAACGTCGACTGGAACAAGGCAATCGAGAAATATGGCTTCTCTGTCTTTCAGGGAGGCGTCCCCCTCTCACCGAAGCTTAGGCTGGTGGAGATCGAAGGTGTTGATGTGGAAGGCTGCGGCGGAACCCACCTGAGCAATACATCAGAACTCGGGTTCCTGAAGATAGTCAACACTGAAAGTGTCCAGGAGGGGATACAGCGGATCACCTTTGTAGCTGGCGAAGCTGCTCTTGAATACGTTCAGGGAATATATGCGTCTGCGAGGGCTTTGCAGTCTGCTCTTGCAACAGACATTTCCGAGATACCCGGCAGGGTGCAGTCAATCGTCAGGGAGAACATTGAACTGAAGAAGGAAAAAGAGGCGCTCCTCAAGAGGAATGTCAACAAGACAATAGATCAGGCAGAAGTTCTTGAGTACCCATGGGGCGGGGCTGCAGTAATGAGGTCAAATCTTACAGAAGAGGGCATGAAACTGCTTGCAAAGGCTCTTTTCTCCAAGCCGTACAAACTTTTCCTCATCATCAATGATGCCGGAGGGAGTGAATACGGTTATGTGGTAATATCCAAGGGAAAGGTTGATGGCAGAACAGTGTTGGCCTCGATCCTCGGGAGCACTGCTGAAGTCGGCGGAACCCCAAGCTACTCCACAGCCGTTTCACATGAGACTGTGGATGAAAACTTAATAAAGGAGGTTTTTGATAAGCTCTAACCCGGATTCCTAATGATTTCTGACAGGGAAAGAGCTCAGATCGAAAAGACGGTAGCCAAATATTACGACTACAGGAAAGTTTCTGCTGATGGAAACTCTATAACATTTATAATCGAAGATCTGAACAGTTACCTGGAAGATGATTTCAACCACCTTGTAGATGAACTCGCGACCATAGACTTTGTCTGTTTCACGTCCTCTTCCGAGAGGAACCAGATAACCGTTATCAGGAGCATTGGCTCCAGGAACCAGAACTATCTGTTGAGGGTCATACTTCTTGTCGCATCACTTGGAAGCGTCGTATATGTCGGGTACTCCTATGTTCGTGGATACACTGGTTCGAACTCGTTGCCGTACGTTCTCTTCAGCTCCCTGATCAACTTCACCCTCCCGCTATTTCTGATCTTCCTCTCAAGGGAGCTCACGAAATTCTTTGTTATGGCCAAGAACGGAATGAAATACTCCCTCCCCGTCTTTGTTCCGGATCCGCTGGGCCTGGGAACCATGGGTTTCATAAACACCCCCAGGCAGGCTTTCAAGACCAGGCACTCAATGATTGAAACCGGGGCAGCATCGCTCATTGCGGGATTCGCTTCATCAATTGTTGTAATATTTATAGGAAATTTCAACTCAATCATCAACCCGCCCACGAGCCCTAACATCAATTCCCCGGTTGAGCTTCTAAGCTCCCCCCTGATTTTCCAGCTTCTCTTCAACAGGGTTATGCCCTCCCATGGCATTCTCGACCCGATAGCCTTCGCAGGCTGGATTGGAATCGTAGTAAACTCATTCAACGCTTTCCCTGCCGGGTACCTGGACGGCGGCCTGATTGCCACGGCACTATTCGGGAACAGGTCAGTTTACCTCTCCTATGCCTCCATTATCGCAATCATTGGCCTGGGCATCATATATCCGCCATGGGTCCTGCTGGCAGTTTTCGTGGTGCTTCTCGGCATGAAGGGACCTGAGCCCCTCAACAACGTATCAAAGGTACTGGCCCCGGGCAAAGCACTAGCGGTCATCGCATTCGCCATCCTGATCCTGGGTATGGTGCCGTTTCCATACCACATTGTCAACAGCGATTTTACTGTGCAGATCGAAAATCCGGACGCAGTGATCGTAAACGGAACCCACGAGAACGTGACGCTCATGGTGCACCTCGTTAACAGCGGACAGTCGTCAATTGTGCCTGCTTTCTCCATAAGCCCGGCGACCTCACTTAAAGTCCAGGGGCCGAGCAAAACCATCGCCAAAGGGGAGAATGCCACGTACATGCTGACTATACCGTTCTATAATGTAAACAAGACAGGCATGTATGATTACTCCATTACCACATACTCGGGCGAGATCAGCAAGACATATCCTGTGAAGATCATGCTTATCGACCTTTCGGGCATACTCTCAGTGAACAATGAGAACCCGTTCTCGACCACCATATTCGAAAACCAGACCTACAATTTTACCGAGTACAATACAGGCCTCTCAACGCTGCACCTGAACGTAATTTCGTTTTCAGACCCGGGAATCAAGTACAGCCTCACGGGCTCGAACCTGACAATTCCACTGGGCCAGTCCCAGGAGGCAGCATTCCCGCTCTCCGTAAAAGCCGGCAAGAGCATGGTTCTCTCCATAACGCCCACATTGGGTAACGGCACAATTACGGTGGTCACCTATGATGCCAACTATTCCGCAGCGATAGCCCACATCATTGTGAAGAACGGCTCTTCCGCGGGATCAAAACTTGCGCAGAATCTGCAGGCACCCCCTGAAAGGTTAATCAACAACAGGGCATTCACCGGAGTGTCGTGAAGCTCGGGTTTTTCATCAATCCGCTCGCAGGATACGGGATAATCTCCAATTTGAAGGGATCCGACGGTCTGGTCCTGAAATCACACGAGGATTCAAAGTCCGTCTCAAGGGCGCTTAAATTCCTTGATGGGGTAAAATCTGAGGAAATAGAATTCTACGTTCCATCAGGCATCATGGGATCAGAAGCCCTCGACAAGGCAGGCATCACTTCGTACAGGGTCATATATGCCCCCTCTGAGCCAACTACTTCAGAGGACACCGCAGCTTTCGTCAGGGAACTTAACGGAACGGATGCCGATATCCTGGCATTTGTCGGAGGGGACGGGACAGCCAGGGATATCCTCGCGGCAGTAAGGGAGGATCTTGCAGTCGTGGGCATTCCGGCGGGAATGAAGATGTACAGTTCAGTCTTCTCAATAAGCGTCAGGTCTGCAGTATCTCTCATAAAGCAACTATCCTCATCGGGAACATGGGAAACCACCAAGAGTGAGGTCGTGGACATAGATGAGGACAAATTCAGGAAAGGCGAGCTTGACATCTCCCTCTTCGGCGAAATGACTGTCCCGGTTACCCCACTGGTGGTGTCGGAATCAAAAGCCGAGTACTCACACGTTGATTTTACGGGCATATCAGAATACATAGGGGAGAGAATGAGGGGGGGCATTTGCTATGTAATAGGCCCGGGGTCCACCTGCAAGAGCGTGCTTCCGGAAAATATAGGAGCTACAAACATACTCGGGTTCGACATTCTGATTGACGGAAAAATTGCAGTGTCAGATGCGGATGAAAGCGAAATCTACAGGTACGTATCAGAATACCCGCCTGTGCTGGTCATCTCCCCAATCGGGGGCCAGAATTTTCTCCTGGGGAGAGGAAATAAGCAAATATCTTCAAGAATCGTTGAAAAAATAGGCTGGAATAACATATGGGTCATATCGTCCCAGGAAAAACTCAGCAGTATGGCAAATCTATTTGTAGATATTGACAATTCTCGTGATATAAAGATACCGGCTTTCATTAAGGTGCTGTACGGATACGGACGCTACAGGATGATTCCAGTCAAACGCTGATGCAGATGAACATAGGGTTTTTCACAGAGACATATTATCCGACTCCTGACGGGGTTTCGCACTACCTCAGGGATATAAAGAAAGAACTGGAGGCCATGGGCCACGAAGTTTTTGTTTTCACTCTTGCCGGAGACACTACTGAAAAGAATGTTTTCAAGCCATACACGATACCTCTCTTTCTCTACATGCAATACAGGGTCCCCGTGAGCGTCTTTCCCTTCAACCTGTACAGGAAGATGCTGAAGACTAAACTTGATGTAGTCAACATACACAGCTCATTCTTCATGGGGACACTCGGCTACAGGATCGCAAGGGCGAAAAACATCCCTATAATAGCAACTTTCCACACCGATTTCTCTAAGATGAAGGAATCAATAAACATGCCCATGAAAGATACTTTCTTCTGGATTTCATGGAGGTATAACCTTTTCCTGTACAGAAGATGCGATGCTGTACTCTGCCCAAGCTCCTCCACTGCTGATGCGATGCGGAAGAACGGGATGCACAGGGTAGAGGAGTTGACACTGTTCGTAGACACTGAAAAGTTCAGCAACGGCAAACCCGGAAATGGCCGGAAAGTCGTCCAGTACATCGGAAGGCTGACAAAGGACAAGGGTATTGAAAAGATAGTCAAGCTTGCTGACCACATGAGGAATGACAGCGAAGTCAGGTTTTCCATTTCGGGCATCGGCCCTGAGGAACATGCAATAAAAAAGATGGTCGGTTCTCTCGGGCTCAGCGAAACAGTGTCACTAAACGGGTATGTAAGTGAGGACAGGAAGCTGAACACCCTCAAGGAGTCAAGCATTTTCATACACCCGTCCGAGTCTGATACATTCGGCCTCGCGGTCCTCGAAGCCCTTTCCACGGGGAAGCCGGCGCTGGTGTCTGAGAATTTCCCCCTCCTTTCATACTGTGACGGTGAATGCGGGATGGTACCCGTAGATTTCAGCAACATCGAAGAAACCGCAGCAACGCTGAAGGCTGTCCTCTTGAACGAAGGCAGGTACAGGGAACTGTCGGAAAAAGCAACGGCCTTTGCACGCACAAAATTCAGCCCGAAGAAGCACGCTGAAAAGCTGCTTGAAGTTTACCAGTCCTTTATGAAGTGAATTCCTATGGCAAAGACTATTATACAGGGCAAGATACGGCATCAACTTTAATGGAAGCAAACCACAAATCACGAACGTTCGCAGAGCTTTCACGGTTCATATACAGGTCACCGCACTGGCGGAATCTAGCAATACCCACAATAGCCATATTTCTGATAGATTTTTTTCTCCTGAAGGATGTTTTCCTCGTCGGAGTGGGGATCGCAGGATCATTTCTCCTGGTACTGCTCATTGACTGGATATTCGTCAAGGCAGCCAAATTCGTCTTTCCATTCAGGAGAATAATGTTCCTCAACTTCCTCTCGCTCCTTATATGGTCTATATTCTTCTGGATAGTGTACCTTATTCACTTCACCACAACTGAGTACCTGATAATGATCTCACTGTCACTGGTATCTTTCGTAAGAGTGATTATTCTTTACGGATATTATTCGGAAAACAGTTCCAAGACAATCTTCCCATCGCTCAATTACACCTATGCGGCAATAATAGCTCTTTACCTGGTGTTCAGGGACCCCGCAACAATAGTGCCTTTCCTGCTTTCATCGCTTGTTTATATCACGGCAGGAGCAATTTTCGTGAAGAGGTCCACCAGAAAATTCATTGAGGAGTTCAACGAAAGCCCTACCGAGATGATCAAATTTTTCCTGAACTACAAATCAGTGGTAAATTCCGAGAGGATAGGGCAGAGATTCTTTGAGAAGATATACCGGCACAGCAGGAAAGTGCCCGTGAAGGTAATGGACATTGTATCGGCAAACGGAAAGAGAAAGGTTACAGCAGTATTCCCCTACATTCACCCCGGGCCCTTCGGAAGAATCGGGTCAAGCGACCTTCCTGAGAGGCTCAAAACAAGTCTTGCCGAACTCGACACAGATCTCATGGTTTTTCACACAACCACGACAAACAGCAACAACTGCAGGGGAGACCAGGATGTGGATTCCATTGCTGAAGGAATAAGGAAGGCCATGGAAGGCATGAAATATTCCGATACAATGTCAAAGTTCAAGAAAATCACTGTGGGGAAGTACGTGGTCGGCATGCAGAAAATCGGTGACTTTGCGTACGGGGCCCTAATTCCGGAGAAGACCCCCTTCGACGACGTCTCACTCTCTGAAGGACTGAAGGTTATAGATTCAGTCCGGGGAAGCTGCCTGAAGGATTTCGCCCTGATAGATGCACAGAACCATTTCACGGAAGGAGTGAGGGAACTTGACGACTGCTCGACTTTCATACCCGCATTCGAGAGGGAATTTTCAAGGATGCAGACACGTTTTCCAGCAAGAATGGGCTATGGGAAGGTTACGCCGGAAATTGAGGGCCTTGCGACAATGGGGATCCAGGCTCTCGTGATGAATGCAGGTGACACTAACCAGGCGATTGTGCTGACAGATTCAAACAATGTTACGACCGAGGTTATAGAAAGAGCAAGGGAAAAAACACGGTCAATGGTCGATGGCCTTGAGATCTACACAACCGACAATCACGTTGTCAACGCGGGGTCGCTGGACATGAACCCGCTAGGTGCAAGGTGCGACGTTGAGGAGCTCACCGACCAGGTTGTGGTTGCCGTCGAGAAGGCAATGGCTGATGTGGAGGACGTCCGGGTCGCCATGGCAACTGAGACTGTAAAGGTAAAAATGGGCGATGAAAACAGTTTTCAGGACCTTATTGAACTCGTTTTCTCGTCTCTCAAGACTGCCAAATATACCCTGATGCTCGCCATCCCACTGTCAATAATCACTTCCATAGTCATATTCGACTCATTCCTCTCCATCATCTAGGACCCGCGGGATGTTCTGGTTTTGAAGCATCAGGTCTGCTATTGCCACAGAAGTCAGCGTCTGTACTACGGGGACGGCCCTTATTGCGATGCAGGGGTCATGCCTTCCGACTATCCTGAGGGCATCCTCCTTCCAGGTTTTCAAGTTTACTGTTGACTGCTCCTTCCTGATGGAAGAAGTTGGCTTCATTACAACACTGAATACTATGGGCATTCCGTTGGTTATGCCTCCAAGTATCCCGCCATTGTTGTTGCTCCGTGTTTTCACATCTCCGTTCTCGAGGAAATATACATCGTTGGCTTCTGAACCTTTCAGGCCCGAAAACCTGAACCCAGCACCAAACTCGATTCCCTTGAGCCCGGGAATTGAGAACATCATCCTCGAGAGGCTGCTTTCCACTGAATCATAAAACGGCTCCCCAATACCTCTGGGAGGGCTCCTCACTACGGTCTTTATGCTTCCCCCTATGCTGTCGCCATCTTTCAGCAGTGCCTTGAGGATTCCGTCAGCAATGGCATCGGAGTCCGCATCCGGCATTCTCGTCTTGTACTCATAAGCGAAATCCGGCCCGACATCGTTCTCTGTCATTGAGGTTCTTGCATCGCCAATTTTTTCTATGTAGGAGGACACAGTCACGCCGTATCTGTCAAGCAGCTGGGTTGTTATTGCACCAGCTGCAACAAGTGGGGCAGTCATTCTTCCGGAGAGGAAACCGCCACCCTTGTAATTCCTGTGTTCGCCGTATTTGTAAAAAAGCGTCAGGTCCCCGTGGCCTGGCCTGGGCTTGAATCTCATCTCTTCATAATGGGCTGATATCCTGTCCTCGTTTCGTATGAGGATGGTGACCGGGCCTCCGTCCGTGTAGCCGTCCGTCATACCCGACACAATCTCTGCAACATCCTTTTCCTTCCTCTGTGTGGTGTACTCACTTTGCGAAGGCCTTCTCCTGCTGAGCCATTTCCTGATATTATCTTCATCTATCTTCAGGCCCGCGGGCAACCCGTCGAGGCTGCATCCTACAAGATCTCCATGCGAACTTCCGAATATTGAGAGTTTTAATGATTTTCCAGCAACAAATGCCACGAAAGGGGATATCTAATCGAATAAAATATTATATGCTCAGAAACTCTGATCTTACATTAATGCTGATGGCCACAATGTTGCTGGGCAGGCGTAATGTCAGACAAAAATCCAATCGGCGAATGCCGTTTATGTAGGTGTTACGGTATGACTATCTGTATTTCGTACGACATATAATTGTGATGAAAAAAAATTTTAAATACACCCTAAGCCATTTATGGATATGGAACTAGTGGCAGACGGCAACGTCATAAGATCATTAAACAGAAGCGAACTCAGAAGAAAGGTTCTCTTCTACCTCCTTTCGATCTATCCGTACCGTTCATACCTTTCAGAGATTTCGAGAGCTATAAAGTCCGATCCTTCAAACGTAAAAGGCTGTCTTGAGGGTCTAGGCGTCAGGTATACCGGCGAGGAATCGCTATGCGGCCTTGGCCTTGTCAACGTCGAGCAGACAAAGAACGGGTTCAAGTACTTCAAGGTAAACATGGAATATATTGAGGACGTAAAAGCCCTGAAGAACATGTTTAACCAGAGGAAAGTCTTCGCTGTTGAAATAGGGTAATTTTACAGTCAACAGCCACTTTTCCATTTTGATTTTATAAACCGGGGAAAAATCGTTTCGTTTTCTGTCTCCCTAATAATAGGAAAGGCTTATTTATTAAATTTAGATGAAGTATCGTGCAAGAAGAAATGGAAGAAGTAGAACAATGGGTATCCAAGCTAAACATAGAAAGCACAAAGGATGTACAAATACCCAAGGTTCTTTTCGATCAAGTAATAGGACAGGATGAAGCTGGGCAGGTAGTCAAAAAAGCTGCCCTGCAAAAGAGGCATGTCCTACTTATAGGAGATCCCGGAACTGGGAAATCCATGCTGGCTCAATCAATGGTGGACTTTCTGCCAAAGGAAGAGCTGGAAGACATTATGATCCTCCCTAATCCCGAGGACAACAACAGACCAAAGGTCAAGACGCTTCCTGCCGGAAAAGGCAAGGAGATAGTCAGGCAGTACCAGATAAAGGCTGAAAGGGAAAAGAAAGACAGGTCCAGGGGGGTAATGTTCATAATTTTCTCGGTAATATTCCTGGGAATTATCGCAGCCGTGGTCCTGGGGCAGTGGACAGTCATATTCTTTGCAATTATGGCAGCCGCTTTCATCTACATGGCACTGGCTTTTAATCCTGCAATGAGAAGCGAACGGGCGTTAATCCCGAAATTACTCGTTTCACACACGGGCAGCGACAAGCCGCCCTTCGTGGATTCAACAGGCGCACACTCCGGAGCACTGCTCGGAGACGTCAGGCACGATCCCTTTCAGTCCGGGGGACTGGAAACTCCGTCTCACGACAGGGTAGAAGCGGGGAATATCCACAAGGCCCACAGGGGAGTCCTTTTCGTGGATGAAATGAACCTGTTGAGGCCAGAAAGCCAGCAGGCTCTCCTTACTGCTATGCAGGAGAAGAAATTCCCGATATCGGGTCAGAGTGAGAGAAGTGCTGGTGCAATGGTGCAGACCGAACCGGTCCCATGTGACTTTGTTCTTGTTGCTGCCGGGAATCTGGACGCAGTTCAGGGTATACACCCGGCACTGAGGTCAAGGATAAGGGGCTACGGTTACGAAGTATATGTCAACAACACAATGAATGACAACGATGACAACAGGACAAAACTGGTTCAGTTCATAGCCCAGGAAATCTCAAAGGACAAAAAAATACCACACTTTGACACATCTGCAGTCATCGAGATAATCAAGGAAGCGCAGAAACGCTCCGGAAGAAGAGGAAAGCTTACCCTCAGGCTCAGGGAACTTGGTGGTCTGATACGTGTTGCTGGTGACATTGCAATATCCGAGAACGCATCCATAGTGAATGCAAAACACGTGATAAGGGCAAGGGCTCTGAGTAAGCCTCTCGAGCAGCAGGTAGCTGACAAGGCTATAGAGATCAAGAAAGTCTACAAGACCTTCCTCAGTGAAGGAGAGGCTATCGGGACAATCAACGGCCTGGCTGTTATGGGTGGCGGCTCTGGAATGGCAGAATATACTGGAATCGTGATGCCAATAGTTGCTGAGGTTACCCCTGCGCAGCATAAGGGCAACGGCACTGTAATCGCAACGGGAAAGCTCGGCGATATTGCAAAGGAAGCGGTCCAGAACGTCTCTGCTGTCTTTAAGAAGATGAGTGGCAAGGACATCTCAGACGTCGACATTCACATACAGTTTGTCGGCACATACGAAGGTGTGGAAGGAGATTCGGCAAGCATTTCCATCGCAACTGCAGTGATATCTGCAATGGAGGACATACCAGTAGACCAGGAGGTTGCCATGACAGGCTCCCTCAGTGTAAGGGGAAACGTCCTTCCTGTTGGAGGGGTCAGTGCAAAGATTGAAGCTGCCATAGACTCCGGCCTGAAGAGAGTAATAGTGCCTGCAGCCAACCTCGGGGACATAGTCCTTGACCAGGAGCATATGGGGAAGATAGAAATAATTCCGGCAGCAAACATCCAGGATGTTCTCGAAAACTCGCTCGTCCCCTCACCTGAGAGGCAGAGGTTCTTCGGAAGAATAGCTGAATTCCTCAACGCTAAAAAATTCGGCCCACCGAAAGGAAGGGCAGGAACAAACGTTGCCTGATTTCACATATCTCAGTTCAAATATATCTCTGGAATCAAACAAGGTCCGTGATTTTTTACGGACTGCTGAAAATTTTTTTGCCGTGTTGGACAGAAACAAGATCTTTTCTGAAGTTCAAATCAGGGCTGCCATGGAACATGTGGACCGGAACAGGGGGAAAAAGGTCAGGGATGACGCAACTCTACTGATGCTATATCTTTCCGGGCACTCTCAGATACCTAAGGCTTATGGGGCAGTCGGCGTTACGCCGGGCACCAGGAACTTCCTCATTATACATGATAGCCGCAACGACCTTGGAAGGTTTCTGGACGCGTTCAAATCTCTCAAGGAGAACAAGTCGCTCTCTCTCCCTGTGGACTGTCCAGACAAGGACACTATTGTGTTCGGCAACATGGCCAAAGTGGAGCTTGAACTTACTTTGTAATCTGACCTGAGTCCAATTATTCTAATACTTAATTGGACAATTTTAACTGGTTTTACCGGTTCTCATATTTTTGAAATGTGAATGTTTTGTTCATTTTTGTCGAATTTTTGATATCGAGTATTTAAAAGACAGGTACAATTTGAAACAAAGCATCATCCCTATTTAATAATTTTGATGAAAAAAATGGCGTAACTTTTATATACCTTCTTTAGTAATACGTATTAGAAGTGGGTCGAAATGAAACTATCCATGAGAAATGTACGGTACCTTCAGACGAAGCGCGAAAAAGCACATAAAGGAAGCATCCGCGAGGTAGGTTACTATTTCACAAAGGATAATCTCCAAGTGAACGAAATAACCAGAAGAGGAAGAGGGATTATAGTGGAATCTCTGTCTTACGTTGGGGAAGAATCCTATGTAATGTTCAGGGCAATATGCACGAAATTCTTTGAAAAATTTTCATTTCCTGAGAAGATTGTAATGCATCACGAAGGGGGGCAGGTATTTTATTCAATGCTCTATGGAAAAGAAAATCTGGTGGCGTCTGAGATAAAAGACATAATGGGCCGGAGTGAAAAAACGGAAATTGTGAATGTAGAGAATTTCTACAAGGACATCGTGAAGGGGTGAAGTGAATGGACAGTTCAATATCATTTGCCAAAAGGTTTAACCAGTTCAAAATTTCAATAATGAGAAGGAATGTATCTGACAGGATTTTCCTGCAGTACTATGACGAGCTCAACAGATTTCTGAATCTTCCCAAGGAGCTTCAGATCAAGAGCCTTGAGGTTTACCAGAATGTTACCAAGAAGGATCTTATGAGGGGCAAGGATTTCAGGTATACCGTAGCAGCGTGCATAATTGCGGCCGCCAGGGAACTGAACACCTATGTTGCTCCAAACTCGTTCTATGGGAAGTCAAAGAGCAAAAGGTTCCCCGACCAGCTGGACCCGGTTCTTGTAATGAGGACATACAAGAAGATCCTTGACCTGGAGCCAAAATACAAGAGGAGCATGCCTGACCACAACGCTGTGATAGCATCCATAGGGAAGAAGCTGATGATCAGTGAGGGAACCGTCCAGATGGCAAAGGACACGTGCTCTGAATTTTCAGAATCTCTGAAGAAGAGATCAAAAACATTCAAGCCCTCCGCCATTGCAGCTGCAAGCTTGTATATCTCCTGCCAGAAGAGGGGTGAACTGAGAACTCAGGGCGAGATCTCAAAATTCGCAGGAGTTTCCGAAGTAACAATCAGAAACGTCCTGAGAGACCTCAATAACCAAATACGATAGTTGGATCAAGGGAGAGATGACATCATCTTTCCTTGCTTTTTTTGGTCACATAAACATTGATGTATCGATAAGGGTACCAGTACTCCCGCGCGTCGGGTCGGTCAACGTGACAGACGTATCCGAGAATTTTGGTGGCACGGCCGGGAATTTTGCAATAGTCTCAAGAAAACTTGGGCTTGATTTTGACCTTTACTCAGCAGTATCTCCGAAGACCCACGCTGAATACCTTGAATACCTCTCGTCCATTGGCATCGACCTGAAACACGTCGACCAGCTGAAAGACAGCTACGGTCCGGTCTGCTATATATCTTCCGACGGCAATGACCAGGTGGCATACGTATTCCAGGGCCCCATGGATTCATGGTCTCCCGCAGTAAATTTTTCAGCTGATTCTGATTACAAGTGGGCACATTTTTCAACAGGCCCTCCGGAGGAATACGCAAAAGTTTTCGATCTGCTCGGGGGCAGCAAGGTTACATTTGACCCGGGACAGGAAATACACTACAGGTACAGCAGGGAAACTGCTCAAAAATTCATAGACCGTGCAGACATGTTTGTTGGGAACGAAGCGGAATACCAAAAACTTAAGGAGCTGACAGGAAAGTCCCATGAGGAACTGACGTCGGAGATTGAAACGATAATAATAACCGGTGGCCAGAGCGGGGTTTCAGCTTTCCGGGATGGGGATTCCAATCACTTTTCAATCCTTCCGGCAGAGAAAGTGTACGACACAATAGGCGCAGGTGACTCTTTCAGGTCAGGCCTGTACATGGGGCTGTGGAAGGGAATGAGCATCAGCGATTCCATAATCATGGGCATCATCGTTTCATCGAAGGCCATAGAAACTCCAATGAGTGAGTTCAGGTTTGGCTACGGCGACATAGAGAAGCTGTTCAGGGAAAAAAGGAAGGTAATCGCGGGCGAATGATGTTTTTAATACGTAAACGGGATTGGAACCAATGACTTCCTATGGATATGAAGGGAGAAAACCGAAGATTGACGGGGAAGCTTATATTTTTCCCAACGCGACAGTCATCGGCGACGTTACAGTAGGGAAGAGGACATGGGTTGGCCCCGGTGCGGTGCTGCGCGGGGATTATGGAAAGATAGAGGTTGGAGACTTTACCGCCATCGAAGACAACTGCGTGGTTCATTCCAGGCCCGGGGAGACGACCAGAATAGGCAGTCATGTCACAATGGGGCATAACGCAGTTGTCCATACGGCGAAAATCAAGGACTGGGCAGTTATTGGAATGGGGTCTGTAGTTTCAGATTTTGCGGAGCTGGGCGAGTGGTCCGCTGTTGGTGAAGGGGCGGTCGTCAAGAATAAGGACGTAATACCGGACAGGAAGATTGCCGTTGGCATTCCGGCAAAGGTTGTGGCTGAAGTGACCGACAGGTACGTCCAACTCTGGACAGCTTACAAGGAAAGGTATAACGCATTCTGTGTCAGCTACTCCGGTACACTTGAGAAACACGAATGAGCCGGGAAGGTTTTTTATCAATAGTTTGGTTTAGGTATCGTTATGGTTAAAGGGTTCGAAATCAGGGACGTAAACGTCAGGAAAGTTCTGGATTCAAGGGGCAGGTATACGATAGAAGCAGATATCTACCTGGATGGAGCCTTCGGTCGCTGCTCTGCACCATCAGGAGCCAGCACTGGAGCGACCGAGGTGATTGCGTTCTCAAACAAGGGAATCGATTCCTCAATTGAGTTCTTTAATTCAAGCGTAAAATCATCAATAATCGGAAGAAATTCTCTGGATCAGAGGGGATTTGACCGTGTTCTCACTGAGCTTGACGGCACATACAACTTCGGCCTCCTGGGAGGAAATATGGCAACTGCCCTCTCAATAGCTAACGCTAAGGCCTCTGCATGCAAGCTGGGAATTCCGTTGTATTCAGTTGTAGGAGGAAGTTTTGTCAATAGAATTCCATGGCCCCTCGGAAACGTGATCGGCGGAGGCAAGCACTCGACAAATGGAACAACTATTCAGGAATTCCACGTAGCCGCACATGGCGACACCTTTTTGAAATCGATACACGTGAACTCACTGGTGCACAGGAAGATAGGTGAAGTTCTGTCCGCCAAGTTTCCAAACGTCAGCATAGGCGTTGGGGATGAGCGTGCCTGGACTGCGAGCATATCCGATGAAGAAGCCATAGATATACTGAAGGACGCGACAGAACAGGTATCTGGAGAAACCGGGGTCAAAATCGATCTTGGAATGGACCTGGCAGCGACCTCTTTTTATGAGAAGGGAAAGTACGTATACAGGAATTCAAAGAAATCGGAGGACGAGCAGATAGACTATGTAAAATCACTTGTCAACGATTACGGGTTTGCCCTTGTGGAGGACCCACTTTACGAAGATGCCTTCGAGGGGTTCGCAGAGATAACCAAGGCGGTAGGGAACAGGTGCCTCATAGTCGGCGATGACCTATACACTACAAACACCAAGAGAATTGAGCGCGGCATAGAGGAAAAATCAACCAATGCCATACTTATAAAAGTCAACCAGATCGGAACACTCACCTCCACGTATGAGGCAGTAGACCTCGCTACCCGCGCAGGCATGGAGAATGTCGTGTCACACAGAAGCGGCGAGACAACAGACGATTTCATTGCACACCTTGCTGTGGCATTTTCCTCAAAATACATAAAGTCAGGAATCATCGGTGGCGAGAGGCTTTCCAAGCTCAATGAGCTTGTAAGGATAGAAGAGGAAATATCGCGCTGAGCATGCTAAACATAATTGGCCTGGGCCTGAGGGGCACGAAAAGCATTACCCTTGAATCATTTGAAGTGATGAAATCCTGCGACTCAGTCTATTTTGAAACCTACACCTCCATCTCCCCGGGCTCAACCATGGCTGACCTCAGAAACGCCCTGGGCAGGAAACTCCTGGAAGCCGGCAGGGATTTCATTGAATCTGAAAAGGATATAATAGACGAATCAAGGGACACAAAGGTTTGCCTTCTAGTTACTGGAGACCCTCTAAGCGCCACCACCCATAACCAGTTGCGCCTGGACGCCATGAAGGCTGGCGTCGAAGTCCGAATTTTTGAAAACTCTTCAATAATAAGCGTAATTCCGGGCGTTTTTGGATTGATGCACTATCGTTTTGGCCCCCCTGTCTCGATACCATTCGTAAGCAGGAGCTTCTTTCCAACAAGTGTCTATGACAAGATAGAGAAGAATATCTCAATGGATCTACACACACTCCTTCTTCTTGACCTGAAAGACGGAAAGACAATGCCTGTGCAGGAGGCTGTAAGAATCCTGGAGGAACTCGAAAGGAGAAGAAAGGGCAGAATACTTGAGCCTGAAAGGGATATTTGCGTGGCAATAGCAGTTTCTCAGCCGGGCCAGAGACTGGTTTTCGGCACGATGGGGTCAATTAAAAAAAGTGGTGTGGAAGGAAATCCTGCCGCCCTGGTGTTACCTTCGACCCTGAACGACTCCGAGGAAACTTTTCTGAATGAGTTTGCGGAGAGATTATAGCTTCAGGAAGTCCGAGACGACGATTTTTACAACTTCGGGAGGCATGGAAAGCCTATCGGCCGTTTCTTCCTCATCCAGTGTCTCAAGAAATGTCGAAATAATCGCCCTCAGGAGGTTGTCGCTCGCCTCCCTCGCAATCCTGCTGTTGATGTTCATGATTATTGAGTCTTTCCTGGAAAGCAGCTCTGTTCTTTTTTTCATGATATCATCGAGTTTCTCGTTGACATCCTTAAGCTCCCCAATGAGCTCCTTCACAGTGCTTGATTCATTTTCCCGGTTCTCTTCAAGATCGAAGTCGAGTTCGTATTTTTTTACTTCGAAGAAACTCCTAGAATAATCTATGATTATTGAGGAAAAATTGGTTGGCCGGTAGATCTTTCTTGGCGCGCCGCTGTTGCTTGGCATCAACCCGGCCGAACTTATCAGCCTCGACTTTTCAAGCAGATCAAGTTGTTTGTTTATTGCCTGCTGTGATACACCGATCCACTTGCTTATTTCAAGGGCGTAGGATTCCTCAAGGGTGAGCCTCTTGAGTATCTCCCTTCTTGTACTGTTTTCAAGGGCTGTAAGGAACAGATCAAGGTCGTCTTTAACCATTTTCCGCTCTTCACGTCACTCGATGTCTATGGTTTTTCCGGAGCCTTCTTTCGTTGTTTTTTCCAGCGAAACATCAAGTATGCCGTTCACGAACCTGGCCTTGGCAGATTCGGGCTTAACCTCATAGTCGAGATCGATGCTCTTGTAGTATTTCCTTGTGCCCTCTTTTACACTGATGGTTACGTTTCTGGAAGATACTTTCAGGTCTATGTTCTCTTTTGATATTCCTGGAAGCTCGAACGTGAAGTACGACTTGTCCTTGTCTTCTGTAATGTCTGTTATTGGCTCTCTAACGTCTTTCTGCTGGATGTTTGCCCTTTCTCTCCTCATTCCCGGCATGTTCCCGAACTCCTGGAAATAGGGCTTGCCTTCCGGCCCGACCTTGTATGTGAACCCGTAAACGTAAGGTTCCTGTGTGGCAAAATCAGGGTCGTGAAGCATCCTGTCCCATATCTTCCTCATGCGCTCGTTCATCTTTTTGAAGTCAAAGCCGAACTCACTGAACATGTCTCCAAAGAAATCTTCATCCCAATCATCAAAGTCTTTTCTTGCCATATATCTACACCTCTGTTGACAACCATTAGTTGTCAACCTATAATTAATAAATAATATTTAAGGTTTGCCAGTCAATCAAAAAGCAGCAAAAAGGGGGTTTAAGGGAAAAAGTGTGTTATTATTTCTTCTTCATGCCGGGAAGCATCGATGCCACAAAAATTGCGAACCCGATGCCGACTATTGCTTCTATTCCGGTCAGGGAGAAGGACGTGAATTTGTACGCGTTTCCTCCTATGGCCATTAACATGACACCGATGAAGAACAGGGGGTATCTTATACCCGTTCCGAGATATTTTTTCTTTTCATATTCTTCTTCCATTTTGATCACCTAGAGGTGGAAGCTCAGGAATGTGAAGTCTATTGGCCAACCTGCCGACAGTGCTCTCATGTAAAGGTCAACTCCCACAATAAACGCAAGGCTGATGAAAGCAAAAGCCTCGTGGTGCTCATTCATGAGTGACTGCCTGTTGAACCATCCCTTCCTGAACTTGGGGGCAGCAGTGCAACTGTAGCAGTCCACGTTTCCTCCGGTCAGGTGCCTGAATGCATGGCATGAGAACGTCCAGAGTGAGACAAGTATTGCGTTGACAAGCAAGATAATGCTTCCAAGCCTGATCATGAACGCCCCGCCTATGAACATTGATGTCACAAAGTCGTAGTAGAAGAATGGAAGGATTGCGATTCCTATGTAAAGGAAGTATCTGTGGAGGTTGCTTATTCCAAAGAGGTTGGTCTCACCGCTGTATCCTTTGTGCTTTGACTCGGCTCTGGCAGGGGTCATGCAACTTCTCGGGTGGTTGAACACGTGCCTGTAATAGTCTTTCCTGTAAGCGTAGCATGTCAGCCTGAAGAGCCCTACGAATGGAAGCACGAGCACTGTTGGAGAATAGAAGGGATCAACGTACCCATTGAATGGTGCGACTGGGAATTCTATGAACGTTCCCACGGAAACCACAAGAAGAAGCACGAATGACCACACTCTCCAGTTTGGTTCCCACAGCTCTCTTGGAATAACCTTGAAAAAACCGCTAGTTTTCTCTACCATTTTTACCTACCTCTTTTTCCTCCTGATTTTCTTAATTGCCCTCTCTATCGGATCATAGTAACTGCCAACTATTCTCTCCTTCATCGGTATTATGGCGTTGTCGGTGATGTGAATGTGTTCCGGGCAGACTTCCTGGCAGCATTTGGTTATGTTGCAGTATCCAGCTCCCCCCTCATCATGGAGGAATTCAGACCTGTCGACGTCATCAAGTGGATGCATATCGAGGGATGCTATCTTAACCATGTGCCTTGGACCGACATAATTCGATTCATGCTCCCTGATCACATGGCAGATGTTCTGGCAAAGGAAGCACTCAATGCATCTCCTGAACTCCATGGATCTCTTCACATCCATCTCGTCAACTCTCCATGGTTCCTGCAGCCCTTCCTTGGGCTTGAACTCGGGAATCCTTCTCTCTATGTCATAATTCTGTGATACGTCGGTGACAAGGTCTTTCACAACGGGGTAAGCCTTCATGGGGGATACCTTGATCCTGTCTCCCATATCCTCAACCCTTGTCTTGCACATCAGCCTTGGGAAACCATTCACCTCAGCAGAACAGGAGCCGCATCTTGCAGCCTTGCAGTTCCACCTTACCGCAAGAGTTGGATCTATGTTGTTCTCAATGTAATGTATTCCATCGAGGACGACCATCCCTTCTTCCACCGGAACCTTGTATTCTTCAAATTTCTCCTCTTCACTGACCGATGGGTCTTTTCTATAGACTATAAACGTCACTTCTTTCATTGAGTATGCCCCTCCACTTGACCAACTATTTTCACCATTTCAGGCGGAAGCTCAGGCATGGTCGAGAAAGAGCTCTTGACCTCATTGCCTTCCATGTGCCAGGTAATATTCCTCTTAAACTCCTCACTCATCTTTGGATAATCGCTTCTGAAATGGGCTCCCCTGCTTTCCTTCCTCTGTATCGCACCTCTCAGCAAGAGCTCACCCGTTGTGAGAAGGCTGTGAAGCTCAAAACAGGCTATCAGCCCCGGATTGAACCTGACATTTCCGGCAACACCTATTTCACTGTACCGCCCTTTTATCTTGAGCAGTATGTCAAGAGCAGTCGTCAGGTTCTCTTCTGTCCTCCTGATGCCTGCATACTTGGACATTGTGTCTCTCAGCTCATTGATCAATTCATATGGATTTACTGCACTCGGCTTGTTCAGGAAACCCGTCACTCTGGATATTTCCTCAATTATGTCATTCTCGCTCACGTCTGCCGGTTGCGCATCTTTGGTGTATTTGGCCGCGGACTGCCCCGTCCTCCTTCCGAATACGAGGAGGTCGATAAGCGAGTTCCCGCCAAGCCTGTTTGCACCGTGAAGCCCAGTTGCCGCCTCGCCACAGGCAAACAGCCCGGGAAGCGTTGTCTGGTTGTCTTCCGGATCTATCTTTATTCCACCCATGTAGTAATGGGTTGTGGGAGCAACCTCCATGTTCTCCTTCGTAATGTCAACACCAGCGAATTCCAGGAACTGCGAGTGCATACCGGGCAGCTTGTCAAGAATGAACTTGGCGCCTTTGTGGTGAATCTGCAGGTACACTCCGCCGTGCTCAGTCCCCCTTCCTTCCTGTATCTCATTATAAATTGATCTTGCTACAACATCTCTGGCATCAAGTTCCATCTTGTTGGGGGAGTAGGTTTTCATGAATCTTTCTCCCTTGGAGTTTAGAAGAATTCCCCCCTCACCCCTGACTCCCTCTGTTACCAGCATGCCCCTCACACCTGGCGGGTAGACCATCCCGGTCGGGTGGAATTGGACCATTTCCATGTCCATTAGTGTTGCACCAGCATCGAAAGCCAGGGCAAAACCGTCTCCTGTAGACTCCCAGGAGTTCGAGGTAACCTTGAATAGTCTGCCCCCTCCTCCAGTGGCCAGAATAACCGCCTTGCTCTTGATCGCCATGAATTTTCCAGTTCTCATCTCGAAAGCCAGCGCACCTACCGCCCTGCCATCTTTCTTGAAAATCTTGGTTACAACAGTTTCGTCGTGTACCTTGATATCTCTGTGCAGGACCTGGTCTTCAAGTGTTCTTATCATTTCCAGGCCGGTCTTGTCTCCCACGTGGCACAGCCTTCTGTATGTATGCGCACCAAACGCCCTCTGGAGAATCCTGCCATCAGGTGTCCGGTCAAACATTGCACCGTACTTCTCAAGCTCGTAGATACGGTCAGGAGCTTCCTTGGCATTGATTTCAGCAAGCCTCCAGTCTCCAAGATGGACACCTTCAACTACGGTATCTGCAAAATGTATTCCCCAGTTATCCTTTGAGTCAACGTTTCCGAGAGATGCGGCCACTCCGCCCTCTGCCATAACAGTATGTGCTTTCCCAAGTAGTGATTTGGAAAGAACAACAACCTTTGCACCATTGTCAGAAGCCTCTATCGCAGCCCTAAGGCCAGCTCCACCAGCTCCAATAATAAGTACGTCAGTTTCTATCCTGGTAAAATCACTGATAGATTGCTCACTCATAATCTCAAAAAAGGAATTATAAGAATGGATTAATAACTTTCCCAACGCAAATAAGCTGAAACATCGTTACTATATCTTCTCTTCGTAATATATTAATATGGAAATATCGTTTATTTTTCAGCCTGACTATTTTTTTTTTCTTTAATGGCCTTTCTTCTCGAAAGGGCCCTGTAAATCCAGTATATGAAGAGCAGACCAAGTGCTGCAAGAGCCACGTCAGTATACTTTGTAAACGAAGCCACTATCACCTGCCAATTCTGACCAAACTTCCACCCAAGATAAACCAGGAATGAATCCCAGATGACTGCACCAATGAATGTGTATGCAAGAAACAGCTTTCTGTTCATTCTTGCTATCCCTGCAGGTATTGATATAAAGGTCCTGAATACCGGGACAAGCCTTGTGAGGAACACTGACATGGGACCATATTTTTCAAACCATTTCTGGACAGTGTCTACTGTGTCTTCCTTCAATAAAACATACTTTCCATACTTCTTGATAAGCGGAATGCCGCCGTAGTCTCCAATCATGTATGCGATGTATGCTCCCACGAGATTGCCGAGGCTTCCTGCGATGAGCACAATGATGTAAGCTGGAATTCCCAGAACCGGTGGAAGGCCATCTGAAAACGCAAGGAATCCGCCGAATGCCATGACTACCTCTGACGGCACTGGCAAGAGCATCCCCTCAAGCAGCATGAGGAAAAATATTCCGGGGTAACCTGCCATGTGCATTACCTGTATCACTAGATTTACAACGTATTCAGCCAGAGGCACGTTCATTTCTTACCCTTATTCCTGTATATATTTTAATCTTCACCCGACTCTGCCATGGAAAAGTTACCGATCATCATCCTCACTTCCTCTTCAGGAAGTTCAAATCTTCTCAAGTTAAGATCGCTATCGAGAAGCATGAGTTTGGAAAGCTCATCCGGGTAGCCATCCGCATATATGACTTCATTTATATGGGCATTAATAAGCATCTTGGCACAAACAACGCATGGATGTGTTGTCACATATATAACAGAGTCTTTTATGCTTACACCATGCACGGCTGCCTGGATTATGGCATTCTGTTCGGCGTGCAGTCCCCTGCATAGCTCATGCCTTTCTCCCGATGGCACATCCATGATGTTCCTGAGGCAGCCGGCAGAATCACAATGTGCGGAATTTGACGGTGGACCGTTGTATCCAGTTGCAAGCACATTCTTGTCCTTTACTATGACGGCCCCTACTTTTCTTCTGGTGCAGTTAGTTCTCGATGCAGCCAGGAATGCCATCCTCATGAAGTACTGGTCCCAACTGGGCCTGTTAATTTCCAACGGCAAGACAGTGTAAAATAGTTATATAATCTTTGGCAAGCGCTGAACAGGCATGATCTCACAGGATATCAACAAGGGTTGATCAGACATGGCTTTCAGCCCTCAAACGTTTGTCCAAACCGCGTCAGCGAAGATGCAATCTTAAAGTGATCGCGTCGGCTGTACTACAAAGTTATTCATATGAGATTGGTATTAACGCTGAAGCATGCATGTCTGACATCGCAAGACAGGAAAACGAATTGACTGAACGTATCACACCATGGAAATACATGTCAGATTATCAGATCGCGGGCAAAAATTATAATCAAAACGGTGCATCACTTGTCATCACGATGAACATCGGAGGACATATATAGATGGACCTTCCAAGGATTATCTCGGCCAACGAGTCCTTTCATCCGCATGAGGGAGGTGCAGAGACAAGGTCTTTTGAAACCTTCCGGCGTCTTGCAAACAAGGGTTTCGAGATCAAGATCCTCACAAACGGTTTCACAGACCCTCCGGAAATTAAAGGCCTGGACGTCGAGTTTGTTACAAATCTCGACCCTTCTCAGTATTTCAAAGTGGACTCAAGGAGGCTCATGGGAGCACTGAAATACTCATCAGGAGTCAGGAAAAGGCTGAAAGAATACCGTGATTACGACATTTATAATTTCGACGAATTTCCCCTGGTACATGCTCTCAGCGGGATTCAAGCCATAGAAAAGAAAAAGAACACATTTTTCACATGGCACGAGGTACTCAGGGATTACTATTATTCAAGAAACGTCTTCTGGAGAAAAGTGGCAAGCTGGGAGGGCCTTGTGTACAGGTTCATCCATAACCACATAGCTGTTTCAGATACTGTTTCCAACCTGTTGAAAAACACCTACGGGCCTTCAAAGAACGTCTCAATAATCAACAACGGCGTGAATACTTCTGAATTCCTCTGCAACAATAACAAGGAATGGGGCCAGATCATTTATGTCGGGAGGATTGAATCCCACAAGAGGCTGGATCTCCTGATCAAGCATGTAAACAAGCACAAGGACCTCAATCTCAAAATTGTAGGCGACGGGAGCCAGATCAGAAACCTGAGGAATCTGGTAAACGGCAACGGTAACATAAGCATCACCGGCCACATTGGGCACGAAGAACTCGTAAGGGAAATTAAAAACTCATGGCTCTTTGTAATGCCTAGCTACCGTGAAGGATTCTCTATAGCATCTCTGGAGGCAATGGCTGCATCAGTTCCAGTGATGGCCCTGAGCGGTCCTTATAATCTTGCTATCAATGAAGTTATCAGGGACGGCTATAACGGGATTGTATCCCAGGACTTTGAAGATATGATTTCCAAGATCAAGCAGCTGTACAAGGATGAAGACAGATGGAAGACTCTTAGCCGGAATGCAAGGGACTTCTCTGTGCAGTATGACTGGGATACTATATCCGATAAACTTTCCGATCTTTATCTCAGTGTGGTAAATAATGAGAAGGGCCCTAATTGAGACTCTTGCAATATTCGTAACATCACTGTCAGTAAGATTGCTCATTTTTTATCCTACGTTCATACAGGGCGGAGACCTTGGGCAGTTTGCCACATTTGTGAGGGAGATACACATCGCAGGGTGGATACCTGCAGCAAATGTGCTCTACTTTCCTGGAACTGCCTACATATACCCCCCTCTCTTGTTTCTGATAGTAAACTCACTCAACGCCCTGTTTCATCCGGCATTCGCCCCGCACCTTGTAATGGCTGAACTTCTGGCAGTGGCGGCAACCGCAAGTTCCCTGACCGCTTCAATAATATATTATGCAGCTAGAAACAACAAAAGCGCCTTGAAGAACTTGATTATCGGCGCAGTTGCGGTATTCTTCATGCCGGATCTCTATGGTCTGTCTTGGGGCGGGGACCCGTTCATCTTCGGTGAATTTCTCTTCATAGCCCTTCTTTACACACTCTCAAAGAGAAGCATTTCAGGCTGGACCTGGATCCTTTGGTCATCTATAGCTGCTGTCCTGCTTGCCTTGAGCCACGATCTTACCTGGTTCTTCTCCATGCTTGCGTTCCTTGTGCTCCTGATCTATGACGCAACCAGGAAGGACCTCAACCTGATACTCCGTGAACTGATGCCATTCTTTTCGGCCCTGGTTGTTGGCCTGATCTGGTGGTTGCCAAGAATCAGGTTTGTTTACGATGCATTTTTCGTTACCGAATCTAGCGGCTACGGCTCGTACATACCGCTCAGTACAGCCGGGTCGTATCTCATGGTGTTCATCCCTTTCGCATTGTCAGTCATCGCGATTGCATTTTACACACTCTACAAGAGCGACATCAGGCTGTCAAAGGTGAAATGGGACCCATTCATAATTGCTCTCGTGGCCTCACTCATCTTCATACCTTTCATATTCAAATCCACAACGCTTGGGGGCAGGATAATGTATTATACGATAATACTGGGAACTATTGTCGTCCTCAGGCTTTTCAGTGCAACTTCAGGGCCGGTTTTGAAACGTGCAGCAACCGGGAAGGGAAGGAATTCCGCTTCGCGATTGGCAATCGCCATTCTTCTGGGCGTGGTTCTCGTCGCAGTTCCATTCCAGGCAGGAATTGCAGCAGGAAGCGTTTCACACTACAAGTCCGGGTATTACCAGTATGATGCCCAACTGCTTGCATGGGGTGAAAAGAACCTCAGCAATGGGATCGTGATAGCTCCAAACATAGGGAACTACATATCATCCGTGGATGGCGTTCCCGTGATCGTATATGGTAATTTTCTGGTAGGGGGCAGCCAGATAGACCTCAGGAACGCAGCGACATATATCGTGATGAACCCTGCAAATCAAACTTCAGCAAATTACATCCATGAATACGGCATAAAATACATCGTTGTGACGCAGGAATTTCTTGCTTCACAAGCTTCATCAGGGTATTTCCCCTCTGGCATGTACAAGGAAGTGTTCAGTGACAAATACTACGTTGTGGAGCAGTATACCGGTGGATAAAGAAAGTGGATCACCGATCCCGTTACCCGTTCTAATTCTTCAAAGGCCGCCAAAAACCTTTTTCTGCATGGATTTTGGCATTACCCTTGCAATCGACATGAGCCTGCCTATGGACTTGGCACCCTTCCTGTGCATCCTCCTGTGGAGTTCATGATGCTTTAGAAGCCAGGGCCTGATCTTCTCGTCCCACACATTCTGATATTGGGCAGGATCGTTTCTGACCGCCGCCTTTCCGGCCTCGATTCCACTCCAGAAAGCTCCCTGAAGACCGCCCGCTGTCGTGTTGAGTACTGCGTTAATCATGTCGCCCACAAAGAGCCTGTTGCCTTTCACCACCGTTGAGGCCGGAGGCCCGAGGGGTATCTGGTGCGCAATTGTGCTGACTGCCTTTCCATCAACCTCCGGAAACTGTTTTGTGAAATTGGCGAGAACATCCTTCGGCTTTGACGGGCTCAATGGGTAGTAGCATACCCCTATCTTCCTTGTGCTGTCTGTATCAGCAAAATCCCAGAAGTAGCCTCCGGGGGCATTGTCGCTAAACCAGAGGATCATCTCGAAATCGTCTCTTGCCGGCAATTCACGAACCTCTTCATACGCAACAAGGACATTGTCCCTGCTGAGCTTGTCGCCAAATGAAGACTGCGGACCTGCTGCCATGATAATATTCTCGGCTGTCAGCTCTCCATCCTCAGTCCTCACGACATTGCCTTCTATCGAAGTGACTCTTGTCTTGAGGTTAATATTCAGGTCCCCTGCGAATTTTTCCGCAAGGAATTTTTCATAAGTTGTAAAATCATAGACCAGCCCTACCGGATGATCATATGTCAGCGATATTTTCTTTCCCCTGTCGGTCCGGAAATCTATTCCTTTTATGAAAGACCGGACAATGCTTTTGTCTGTTGGCATCCCAATCCTGTTCACCCACTCTATTGATACGGCCCCGGTTGATCTTACCGGAACCCCAATCTCTTCCTTCTTGTCAAGAATCAGGTATTTTGACCCTCCGCGTTTCAGTGATATGCCGGCAGAAAGACCTCCCGTTCCGGCTCCTATTACTATAGCATCATAGTCGAACGTCATGATATGATGGAAGGCTATGGGTAATGCAATATTAATCTTAGCTGTCAGAGCACAGCCACGGTTTCATGTTAGGCAAAAAGGAGGGAGTTGCCTGCAATCATCGTATTAAGTCACAGTGGAGCTGGTGGGTATTCACACCCGATATACGATATCTGTACAAGAACAACTGCGGCACTACTCGAGAATTCCATGGCCCGTCATCACTGGTATGCTTAATCCCCCCAGTGCAGGCCTGCACTTTGTATCCTGTCCGGAAAGCTCTCGTGAATACTTTTCTCTTCATTTTGTATGGAACCTTGCCATCAGCAAACGCATCTTACCGTGGCATCTTATCACACCATCCTGTTTGTTTTGTATTGCTTGTTTGAAATCATTGAATGTACCTCTGCTTTCCTTCGGGTATTCTGGCATTCCCGACCTTCATGGGAACCGGGCACAGTGTTCCATGACAGGAGAAATAAGGAATCAGGTGGTGAAGCATCGTTTTGTGGGGGTACTGAACGTCTAATGTTTCCTTGCGGTAAGCTCATGTTATGCTGGTTGAACCACAACTATATTACTGCGTGCAGAATGTTTCTGCCAATGAAAGATGAGAACCGTTTTGACGGGCGATCCTCGAATTACTCACTTTACAGACCGGATTACCCAGCAGATCTGCTCTCAGTCATAAAGCTGGAGTTCAATATGGGTGACGAATCAGCAATCGCCGACATAGGATCCGGCACGGGAAAGCTGGCAAGACTGTTTCTGGAAAATGGCAATAAAGTATTCTGCATAGAGCCGAACCGGGAGATGCGGGAGGCGGCAAAAAAGGACCTGTCTGGCTATCCGGAAGCTGTCTTAATGGATGGAAGTGCTGAACATACAGGGCTCCCTGACAGCTCAGTGGAATTCATAGTTGTTGGCCAGGCGTTCCACTGGTTCGATCTAGAGGCTGCCAGGGAGGAATTTAAGCGGATACTCACTGAAAATGGTGTTTTGATTCTCGTATGGAACGACCGTGTTGCCAAAAGCACTGGAATTAACGCAGCTTATGAGGAGATATGCCGTAAATATAGCGAGGGATACCATTCCTCCGGAAGTACTGGACTGTCAAACGATGATATAGTGGGTTTCTTTGGCCATGAAGTAAGAAAATTCTCACTACCGAATCCGCAGGAAATGAATCTTGAAGCATTGAAGGGAAGGTATTTCTCAGCGCCTTATGCTATGGCGAGCAGCAATCCAAAGTATGGGAAATTGCTAAAAGCATTCGATAAGGCTTTCAAGGAGAACAAGAAAGGGAAATGGGTCAGAATGGAACATGAAACCAAGGTGTTTGCAGGCCAAATGGTATGAGAAAGCAGTTTCTATGCACGTGCGACCAGCACTGCTAAACAAGCGCCATGCAAAAATGGGCCCGACCGGACTTAATGAACCTTGTAAGCAAGTCTTTCTCAGGGTTCTTTCAGAAAATACCTTATTCCATAGTTGAAGACATCGTGCTATTCCATTTCTACTGTCGGAAGGTACGTAGGCTATCCTGACCCTGTAATCTATCTTTCTATACTTGTTCATTACAGCAATTCAGAATCTCGCGTGGACAGAAGCCTCTATTAAAGCACTGAGTCGAACATCACATTTAGTCTCAAATTTCTACCAGATATTCGTAGCTGGAAGGACTCCCAAGGAGATTTCCCTCATGGACCGCATGACAGAGGTCAAATGTATTTCCAATGGTGTCCTTAGCACATTTGCATATCTCCACTCACTATATTCATGATAATATAGTTATCAAGGCAGTAGATAACAGAGTGCGATAGATAAGGGTCAGGGAAGGAATTCCAAAGGCTATGAATGATAACGTATAGCCGTCATATGCGGGCACAATTGTTATATGTAAATAGAAGTTGAAAGGTAACGGAAAAGAAGGGTGAACTACTGAATGCAACAATTAGGGCCTGAAAGGCGATTCCAATCATCATTTGGAGAAATAGCTTACGACATTAAGGGCGGCGGCTCTCCGATTGTTCTTGTTCATGGTACGCCCTGGTCTTCTTTCAGTTGGAGGCACTTAATCCCTCCATTGAGCCAGTGGTTTAAGGTTTATTATTATGATTTGTTAGGATATGGAGCATCTGAAAAAAGGATTGGTGACGTATCCCTCGGAGTTCAGAACAAGGTTTTCTGCGAACTCCTGGACTACTGGGGCCTGGAGGCCCCAGTGGCCATAGGCCATGACTTTGGTGGAACCACTATTCTACGGGCACACTTGTTAGACGGAAGGTCTTTTGATAAGATCATTCTAATCGACCCTGTAGCAATTGCTCCATGGGGGTCGGATTTTTTCACACATGTGAAAAGTTACGAAAATGCCTTTAAAAATATCCCGCCCTACATTCACAAAGCGCTAATATCAACTTATGTCCTAGGTGCCAAATACAAATCAGTTGATGAGAAAACCTTAAACGGGCTTATAGAACCTTGGCTTGGTCCAACAGGTCAGCCTGCATTTTATCGTCAAATTGCTCAGTCCAGTCAGAAATACACAGATGAGATAGAGAACGAATATACTACCATCCGGACCACTGTATTGATTGTATGGGGAGAGGAGGATAGCTGGATTCCCATAGAGAAGGGACATAAATTGAATAATGCAATAAAGGACTCAGAATTTGTCCAAATTGCTGAATCGGGTCACCTTGTAATGGAGGACCAGCCCACAATATTACTTTCCCACATATTGAAATTACTGATTTGATGGTGGAGACCATCCTTTTATTATGCTAATAAGTTGTAAATGCAGGGAAATATCGTTGGAGAGCAGATGAGGATATTCGAGCAGATGAACCAGATAGGGAGCTTTAGATGGGAAATTCGCTTTATCAGATACATACTTTTAAGTCTTATTCCCATGGTTATCGGAATAAATTTAGTGAGAAAAAAATCAAAGGAAGAGCACGTTAGAGCACTGTAAGATACACAGCCAGCCCTGACGTGAGCAAAGCAAAGAGGAAGAACAGGTCGAGAACCGAGATATAACAAAGCCCCCTTGGGCCACCTCAAAGAGACAGAAGGAAAGGAGATTTGAAAAGACATCCTGAACAAGAAATTTGTAAATTATTCTGATAAAATAGCTGTATCGCAAATCACCGTTCTAAACCGTCGATTCTAAACCGCTTCAAGAAAATGAATCACGATAAGCCCCTGAATAAACAGATAAAGCCCTTCAATTCCATTCTTGTAGGGTCTGAGAAAAATAATGCTATTCCATCATTACCATTTTCAAGGGATATTAACGGAATTCAGTACAAGGAATTCATTGATTACCGTTCTGGAAAATCCTCAAGTGAATTGCCTTTGCCCTCTAAAGAATACTGGAAAGCCCTTGAAGAAGTGTTAATAGCATACGTGAGGCATAACGATAACAAATTCGATTACATTGACAACATAGCACGAAGAAAACGTGTATTTGCAAACAGAATCAGATACATAGGCAAAGAAAATCATTGCTTCAATGGCCAGAATGCGAAAGAATCCCATTCTGCAGCGTAAACTTCAGGTCCTCTTTTATATGCTTCTTAACAGGACGGCAGAACCTGGAATTGAAACAGTACCATACAAATGGCACAAGGCAAGATGCAACATTCCAAAGTGAAGACTGCAATTATCCAGATGACAAGTGGAAAGTTTATGTTAAGGAGCCTTGGACCCCTGTCAATATCACACGCATTAATGATGTGTTCAAGAAGGACAGCATGGACCTGAACACATTTGAAGAATTCCTGAGGATTGACAGACAGATCGCTGAAATCACTTCAAAATACAACAGCCAGCATGGCCTTCTCATCACTTTCAAATCATTGGAAGAATGGATAAAAACAGTAAGAGGTATGAAGCCAGAAGAGCTGATGCAAGAACTCATAAGATTTGATGAGCCAACCAGGAAGAGAATCCAGAAGGCATTGCACAGCACAAAGTGGGATTATCTAAGGATGATTGATTTTGGCAACAATTCGACAGGCACAGACATGGCAGAAAACGAGAAGTTCCTTATCATCTATGGAAACTGGATCTCAGGCGAACACAACAAGTTCAATGGATACCTTTACCCAGATAAGCAGGCACATGGGCTGAAAGTTGCAAAGAATCACAGCAAAAGGGTGAAGAAGGAACTTCAGATCCTGATGATGAGTGAATACTTTGAATATCCATTGAGAAGCAGAAGGAAGATTCCAACATACTGCATAACCAACTATTTCGGGGAAGAAGATGAAATAGCGAAAAAAACCAATGTTGAAATTTTAGAAGACTACAATTTGGAAGTAGTATTTCTCTGATTCTGCAATCAATCTGGCAAAACACAAAATGGCAAATCAGCCATTACAGGCACTCCAGAGATGGCTTAACCATATTAAATTATATATGGTTAGTACAGTTTGAAACACAGTAAAATAGCCATTCTGCCAGATCAAGTTTTGACAAAATTTTGCCAAATCCAACAGAATACATGCTCCGAAAGGTACACTTGCCTAATAAGCCAGTCACTTCTGATAAATATCCACAACTTCAATAATTTGGTCTAAGCCCATCATTCCAAGGTTCAGGGCATAGTTGCCCATGCCTTTTGAACGGATGATGCCTGAAAATGCTTTCTCTGGGGTCTGTGTTGATCTCAGAGGTTTAACAAATCAAACAAAAGTATTTTCACTCAGCTTGTTACAGAATTATATGACTTCAGTTAGCCTTATACTCTCAATTATTTCTTTAACCGTTTCAGTTGTATTGGTACTCATCGCGTACTTCGATTTGAGACTCAAAATTAAGCATGAAAAGGATGTCGCAGAAGGAATAATGGAATACCTTAAGGTCGTTAAGAAACAAAACAATCTCTTACAGAAGGCTTTAAAGAGAAGTAACCTGCCCAATGAGGATATCGAGCGAGAAAAGATTGCAATCAGGAAGGAAGAACTTGCCTGGAGAAAGCTTAAAGATATAGCGAAAGGAGCCAAATGGATCCTTGAAGACGGAGAATATGATGATTGATGAGGATCCGATGACGTAACAACTCAGGGCCCATTAACTTCCAAATATTGAAAAAATCCTGATTTGACCAAATTCCAGTTGAGACACTTCATTTCGATTGTGGACTATTTTGGTGAGTATAAGTATCAACTATAAGGATTGGGCAACATAACTTCATGTAGTTCTTATGGGAAAAGTCGAGAATGTTTGGAATGAAAACATTGTAACCATATTGAGAATCGCATTATTTGCAATGTTTTCCCTATTATCATACAAAATTTTGGGGCTCGTCACAATGTTGTTTGAGGAACTCTTCCCTTCTTTCTTGGGTGTAATGTCTGAATTAAACACCCCTCTATTGTTCGGTTCTAAAGTCAGTTTAGATATTCTGGGATTCCTTTTTCCTTTGGCAATCAGCATAGTTTTCGCTTTAAAGGCAATAGCAACTCACACCTCAAATGGGAACAGATTTTTTCGATATAGCATCATAATTTTGATTGTTGTTCTTATTTTGGACACCTTATACACCATGCTAAGTGGGAATCAGCTAAAGCCAATATACAAAAATGGGGGAGGCCCAAATATTCCCGCCTTAATCGTTGTCCCAGGATTCGCAGGGCTATGGGTTGCCATGGACATTAGAAAAATTGGTCCTCTAATCTCATATATCTTCGGATTCTTGGTTGGTGTAGTAAGTGATGTGGAAAGTATACCTTACTTAACAAAACCTACTGTTTTTGGAGGTTTTGGTATACTGGATTTGGACTTTGCATTTCCAATTATTATGTATCTGTCTTTCAGGCTGGCTCTCAAAATTAGTTCCAAATTTTAGATGCAATAAAGAATTCTCAGTGTCGGGCAGTAAAATATATTCCAAGACTTGAAATAGATAGATGAAAAGGTGGCCCTGCAATCCTTTCAGATCACATGGCAGACATGGGTATGTGCCAGGTGAGCATGTGATCAATCCTTCAGGCTATTTTAATCTGGGTTTTTGCAAGTGTATGTCTCAAAAATAATTCCGCAACAATTCTTATATATACTATGCAATTCATTTAATCTATGCCTGTTACCAAGACGTTTATTAGGTATAAGCCTGAGTTCAGTGTAAAGAAGCCTGCCTTTATGCTCGGCATTAAACTTTCGACAGTTGGATTCCTCTTCCTCATCTCAATCATATCCATAACCGGAGGGATAATGCTGCAGGCTTACATTCCTCTTGGAAACGCAGGCTTTTCTTCAACAATTCTGTTTTACTTTGAAGATGCACTTGCAGCCATGTTCGTTCTTTTTATCTTCATAGGTATCGGTCTTTACTTGGACTGGCATCGCAAGGGAACTTTCTATTTCTACGACGACCACTTTATCCAGTGTATTGGTGGCATCAGACTCAGGGGAAATTACGAAATGATAAGAAATGTGGAGCTGAGCACAAACACTTATTCGTTTGGCTGGCAAGTCCTGTCTTCGAAAAAAAAGAACTGGATTTGTTTTGAACTCGGTAGAAGCTATAAATTCAGGCTGGGAAAGAAAAACAGAACTAGAGAATTTGAAGAGTTCCTAAAACAGCATATTGATCTAACTTGAGATATGCCCAGTTTTTATTAAGATTGGTTGGTGGGTTTTGTGTGCACCGTACGGATCAAGTCAAATGCGGGTGATTCCACATATGGGAATTAGGAGATTCACATTTTCTGAAAGAACGATTCAATCTGAAAGCATTGAGCCAAATGGCTTTTAACGGGCTATATTTCAATGTCCTAACGCACATTTGACTTATAGTCGATTGAAACGTACCCAGGCGTTTTCAAAAGTGTTCGAATAATGGTTTCCAACGGTTTCTGTTGTTTTTACTACTTCCAAAACCAAGTTGCCATATTACATGTGCATATTACCAATCTCAAAATTTCAAAACTAATGCGATCTCAGTGCTATTCCAACGAAAAGGTGCAGGTATCGCAGGCTGAAAGGATTCTGGATAAAAATTTCTTGACACTTCCATGCATGAAGGTATCAGGAGACTATATACATGAAGGGCAAAACCTTCATACATTCTCTTTTCTAATAATGCTGATTATTCAACAAATCTATAAAATCTCTCATAACACTGAACTTTTTCGATCAGCCTTTCAATGATGAATCGATGATTCTCACTGGAACCTTATTTACTTCTTCAGGTTATTCATTCATGAAATCCTTCGGCGATGCAAAGTGGATCATTCGGCCACTGGGCTATAAGGTTAGACTGCGCAAGGGTCCATTCGAGAAGAATGATTGGCCTACTGATATCGATTACGCTGGCTTTGATGTTCTAACTGATAGATTGGTAGAAATGGAATTCATGGGCAAATACTTCAAAGATCTAAAGGAATTCACTTTAGAGCCATTGGATAATGATTGGAAGACTAATCTTATGGATTATTTCCATGAATTGAGAGGTGATTATGATTTCAACTGTGAAAAGGGTGTATCTGCTTCAACATTGAAATGGTATCTTGGCAGTCTCAGGGAAAAATATTATAAAGAGCATAATCCAGAGATGTATGAGAAGGATAGCAAACTGGACTGGTATCGCATTGCACCGTTCAGGCCTGATCCTTACGGTCCTGATTATTCAAAGTTCCCCACAACAATGCGACATGGCGAAGAAGTTACATGCGTGGATTGGAACATCAATATCTCATATCTGGAAGGGGATACACCATCACATGAAGATGAAAGAGAATGGGTGCAGAAATACTGTAGGAAGCATAAGCTGGGCATTTCAGAAAAAACTAAACGTAATTGTGAATGGGCCCGACCGGATTTGAACCGGTGACCACCGCCTTGTAAGGGCGGTATCATA